>Ga0209916_1000242_pt1 | contig 107552 bp, 100 predicted proteins | sample ThiBio_1000_plan_FD_183956 | JGI IMG/M metagenome (GOLD analysis project Ga0209916, IMG submission 183956) | Wastewater bioreactor microbial communities from Cape Town, South Africa - Thiocy_solids_2 (SPAdes) | ecosystem: Engineered > Bioreactor > Thiocyanate-remediating > Anaerobic-Aerobic ... | reverse complement strand
GGGTTCTCATCCGCATCGGCGACCGGGCTCCGCTACGCTGCGCAAGAAGCAGCCGCGATCCGTCCTGCCTGGGTTCTTCGTCTTCACCGAAGGAGCGCAATATGAAAGATCGATTCACTGGATTTCACCCCGTCCGTCGCGACCGCCTGCTCCAGGAAACGCGCCACGACACCTACCAGGCCAAGCACAAGCTGCCGGAGCCCACGGTTTGCCCGCAATGCGGCGCAGTATTCCACGATGGGCGCTGGCAATGGCGGGTGAGGCCGGCCGAGGCCCACGAGGAAACCTGCCCGGCGTGCCGCCGCATTCACGACGAATTTCCGGCCGGCTATGTGACCGTGAACGGAGCGTTCTTCACGGATCATCGCGAGGAGCTGCTCCAGCTGGCCAGGAACGAGGAGGCTCGCGCCAAGGCGGAGCATCCCCTGAAGCGGATCATGAAGATCGAGGATCGGGATGACGGCATCCAGATCACCACCACCGACATCCATCTCGCCCGCGGAATCGGCGAAGCGCTGCACCATGCCTACCAGGGCGAACTGGAGTACCACTACAACGAACGGGAAAACCTGCTGCGCGTGGTGTGGGAACGCTAGAGCGTGCTGGCACTGGGGAGGACGGCTTTCATGCATCCGGGCGTCTGGCGGTGAAAAACGACGGGGCACAGCGGTCTTGATATGCCTACCCGATGGTCTAGGGTTGAAGAGGCAGTTGCGAGGCAGCTGCCGTTTTTTCCATCCACTCACTTGATGCGGAGAAACCCATGAGCAAGCTTGCCCGTTACGACCCATTCAGCCTGACCCGTATCGATCCGTTTGAGGATATCGATGACCTGTTCAAGGGCTTTTTCGTGCGCCCGGTTGCCTTCGAAGGGCAACCCCAGATGCAAATCAAGATGGACGTGAAAGAGAACGACGATACCTATACCGTTCACGCCGACATTCCCGGCGTGAAAAAAGAGGACATCCACATCAGCATCGACGGCAACCAGGTTTCGATCAGCGCCGAGACGAAGGCGGAAAGAGAAGAGAAAAAGGGCGAGAAGGTGCTGCGCTCGGAGCGCTACAGCGGCAAGGTGGTGCGCAGCTTCACCCTGGCGCACGACGTGGATGAGGCCAAAGCCCAGGCCAAATACAGCGACGGCGTGCTGGAACTGAGCCTGCCGAAGAAGGCGGCCAGTTCGGCCAAGACCCTGGCGGTCGAGTAATTTCCCGAATTGCAGGCAAAGGCGGCGCCCCCGGGGTGCCGCTTTTTTTTTACCCCCAACCCGGCCGTGGAAAAACTCATATAGAACAAAAAGCTACCAACGAATCTGTAGAAAGATTCGTTCTCCGGTTTACAATCCCAAGGATGATTCTCCCTCATCGCCACATGGTTATCGTTGTCCTCATACTGACGACTATCCTGGGAATTTTTCTGTTGCTGCACCCCACCCCGGCATCGCCAATCCGCATCGGCGTGCTGCATTCCCTCAGCGGCACCATGGCCGTGGACGAGCGTCCGTTGGTGGACGCAGTGCGGCTGGCGGTCGAGGAAATCAACGCAGCCGGCGGGCTGCTGGGACGGACTGTGGAAATGCGGGTCGCGGATGGCCGATCCGACGATGCCGTATTCGCGGCCGAAGCCGAGCGGCTGATCGCAGCGGACCGGGTCAGCGCCCTGTTTGCCTGCTGGACTTCGGCATGCCGCAAGGCGGTGAAGCCAACGGTGGAAAAGCACCGGAACCTGATGTTTTACCCGCTGCAGCACGAAGGGCTGGAGCAATCGCCGTTCATCTACTACACCGGCTCCACGCCCAACCAGCAGATCATCCCGGGTACGCAATGGGCGCTCAACACGCTGGGCAAGCGGGTGTATCTGCTCGGCTCGGACTATATCTTCCCGCACACCGCCAATTCCATCATCCGCGACCTGGTCAAGGCCAACGGCGGTAGCGTGCTGGCGGAACGCCACCTCCCGCTGGGCGACACCCGCCTTGACGCGATCGTTGCGGAAATACGCGCACTGGCGCCGGACGTGATCATCAACACCATCAACGGCGACAGCAATACGCATTTTTTTCGCGCACTGCACGGGGCCAGCCTCGGCGGCGTTCCAGTGGTGTCCTTCAGCCTTGCCGAAGAGGGCCTGAAAGCAATCGGGCCCACGGCTTTTCATCCCAAGCATTACGCGGTCTGGAGCTATTTCCAGAGCATTCCGGATGAAGCCAACCAGCGTTTCGTCGCCGCATTCCGGGAACGCCATGGCGCCGACCGGGTAACCAGCGACCCGGTCGAGGCCGCCTATGTCGGAGTCCGGCTATGGGCTCAGGCAGTGCACGATGCCGGCACCGACGATCCCGAACAGGTCAACCGCGCCATGCTGCAGCAGAGCATGGCCGCGCCGTCGGGCGTGGCCGCCGTCGATCGCGGCACGCGGCACGTATGGAAGCAGATGCGCATCGGCAAGGCGCGCATGGACGGCCAGTTCGAACTGATTTGGCATTCCGGGAATGCGCTGCGCCCGGCCCCGTTTCCCGACTATCGCTCGCAATCCGGACTGCCAGGGCTGCCGCAACCGTTCGGAGCCCGGTCATAAGCGCGTTTCCCATTTCCGTTCGCCTGTTGTCGAGCTATCTGCTGGTGGCCGTGCTGCCGCTGGCCGGGCTGGCCGCTTTTTATCTGGCCTCGTTCGAAGCGTCGCTGCGCGAAACCGTGCTGACGAACATGACCACGATCGCGGACAAAAAGGCCGAGCAAATCGACAGCTATATGGCTGAACGGCTGGCGGATGCCAAACAGCTCAGCCAGAGGCAAGTCATCCGCAATGGCCTTGCCGCCCTGGAGCGCGCCTTTCACGCGGACGGCTTGAACTCCCCCGCCTACCGGGCCGCCGAACACCGCTTGCGCGACACCCTAGGCAGCTCCTACGGAGCCGAGGGCTTTTACGACTTGCTGCTGATCGACAAGGCCGGCAACGTGGTGTTTTCGATCGCGCAAGAGGCGGATATCGGCGCCAGCCTGAAACACAGCGCCTTTCGCGACACCCAGTTGGCGAAAGGATTCGATCAGGCGATGCAAACCCTGCAGGCCCATCTCAGTCCTTTTGCGCTTTATCCGCCTTCCGGAAACCGGCCCGCAGCTTTTCTGGTGGTGCCGGTACGGGAAAACGGCGTGGTGGCCGGCTCGCTCGCATTGCAACTGGATGTAAGCAGGCTGGAATCGGTGACGGCCGACCGCACCGGCCTGGGGCGTACCGGCGAAACGGTGCTGGTGCAGAAAGACGGAAACGACGCTGTTTACACCTCCCCGCTCAGGCATGTCCGGGAGGCGGCCTACCGCTACCGGAAGCCGCTCGGGGAGACGCCGTTGCCCATGCAAAAAGCGCTGTCCGGAGATCGCGGCCGCGACATCATTCGCGACTATGCCGGCATCGAAGGCGTGGCGGCCTGGCGCTACCTGCCCGCCCTGGGCTGGGGCATGGTGGTGAAGATCGACACCGCCGAGGCATTGGCGCCGGCCATGCAACTGCGCCGGATAACCTATCTCGCGCTGGGATTTTTCCTGATGCTGTCCGGCATTGCGGCCTATTTTCTGGGACGCGGGCTGTCGCGCCCGATCCGCAGCCTCACCCGGGTGGTCGACCGCATTGCTGCCGGCGACTTGTCGCAGCGCGCACCGCAGGAAAAAATCGATGAACTGAACCGGCTGGCCCGCGCCTTCAATCACATGACCGACGCCCTGGCGGACGCCCGTCACAACCTGGAAGCCCAGGTGGAAGCGCGCTCGCAGGAGCTGCGCGAAATATCCTCGCTGCAGGGCGCGATTCTCGATCAGGCCGGAGCCCTGGTGCTGGTGCTCGATCGCGAAGGGCACATCCGCCGCTTCAACCGCGCCTGCGAGGAGCTGACGCAGTATTCCTTTGCGGAAGCCGAGGGGCGTTTTGTCTGGGATTTCCTGCTGACGCCGGAAGAACGGGAAAGCGTGCGTGAGGAGGCATTCGACGCCCTTGTCGGCAATCCGCATGCCTTGCGCGCATCGCATACCAATTATTGGGTTGCCCGGGACGGTACCCGACGGCTGATCGAATGGTCGAACACCTTGTTGCTGGACGAGCGCGGCGAGACGGCCTTCATGGTCGGCATCGGCCTCGACGTGACGGAAAAAAGAATGGCCGAGACAGCGCTCCAGGAAAGCGAGCAGCGCCTCAGCGCAGCGCAGCGCATCGCCCAGGTCGGCAGTTGGGAACTCGACCTTGGCAGCGGCACGCTGACCTGGTCGGACGAGATATTCCGCATCTTCGAAGTCGACAAAGCGACGTTCGACGTCTCCTACGAAGCATTCCTGAACGCGATCCATCCGGAAGACCGCGACCGGGTCAACCGGGCCTACACCGATTCGCTGACGACCCGCGTCCCCTACGAAATTGCCCACCGGCTGCGCATGCCGGATGGCCGCATCAAATGGGTGAACGAACGCTGCGAGACATTCTTCGACGCACAAGGCACAGCGCTCCGCTCCTGCGGCACCGTGCAGGACATCACCGAGCGCAAACAGGCGGAAGAAGCGATGCGGCTCTATGTCAACGTGTTCGAGCACAGCGGCGAGGCCATCCTCATCACCGACAGCGGCAACCGTATCCTGGCGGTGAATTCTGCCTTCACCCGCCTGACGGGATACGCCATCGACGAGATCCGCGGCGACAACCCCCGCATTCTCGCTTCCGGGCAGACGCCCGCCGAAACCTACCAGGCCATGTGGACCGCACTGAACGAGACGGGCTACTGGCAGGGCGAAATCATCGACCGCCGCAAGGACGCCACCCTCTACCCGAAATGGATTTCGATATCCGCCGTACGCGATGCCGACGGCCCTATCACCCATTACGTCGCCAGTTTCACCGACATCTCGGAGCGCAAGGCGGCCGAAGCGCAGATCCGCCATTTGGCGTATCACGATGCCCTGACCGGCCTGCTCAACCGCTTCAGCCTGCAAAGCCAGCTGGAACAGGCGCTGGCCATGACGCGCCGCGAGCAGCGCGCACTGGCGGTGATATTCCTCGACCTGGATCGCTTCAAAACCATCAACGACACCCTGGGCCACGCCGTAGGCGACGCCTTGCTCAAGGAAGTGGCACGCCGCCTGCGCGACAACATGCGCGAGAGCGACATCGTGGCGCGCCTGGGGGGCGACGAATTCGTGGTGGTGCTGACCGAAGTGGACGATGTCGCGGCCGCCGCCCGCGTTGCGCACAAGATTCTGCAGATACTGGCCCAACGTTACCGTATCGGCGAAAAGGAACTGCATACGACGGCGAGCATCGGCCTCGCTTTCTATCCGGACGACGGCGAGGACGGCGACGCGCTGATGAAGAACGCCGACGCCGCCATGTATCACGCCAAGTCGCTGGGGCGCAACAACGTCCAGTTTTTCACCGCGGAGATGAACCTGGTCGCGGTAAAGCGCCTGATGCTGGAACACGACCTGCGGGTGGCGATCGAGACAAACCAGTTCGAACTGCATTACCAGCCGCAACTAGACAGCTGGAATGGCCGCATCGTCGGGGTCGAGGCACTGGTGCGCTGGCGCCATCCGCGCAACGGGCTGGTGTCGCCGGCACTGTTCATTCCCGTTGCCGAGGAAACGGGAATGATCCTGCCGCTGGGCGGATGGGTGCTGGACGAGGCCTGCCGCCAGCTCCGCGCATGGCGCGACGCCGGGGTCGCGGAGGTGACCATGGCCGTGAATCTGTCGGCGCATCAACTGCACTCCCCCGTCCTGCTGGCGCAGGTTGCGCAAGCGCTGGAAAAACACGGTTTGACGGGCACCGACCTCGAACTTGAAATCACCGAATCGGCGGCCATGCACGACCCCGACGCCAGCATCCGCCAGCTCAAAGCCCTGCGCGATCTCGGCGTGCGCCTGTCGATCGACGATTTCGGCACGGGCTATTCTTCGCTCAGCTATCTCAAGCTGCTGCCCATCCACACCCTGAAGCTCGACCAGTCCTTCGTCCGCGACATCGAGAGCGACGCCAACGATGTCGCCATCTGCACCGCCACCATCGCGCTTGCGCATAATCTGGGCTTGGCCGTAACCGCGGAAGGCGTGGAAACCGAGGCGCAGCGTCTCCTGCTGACCTCGCATCACTGCGATTTCATGCAGGGATATCTGTTCAGCAAACCGCTGCCGGCCGATGCCGCGCTGGCATTCATCCAGGCACGGGCACTCGCAGCCTGCGCAAACCCCGGGTGAAGCGCTCGCTCATTCTGTCCGGGCGCGCCGATAGCGCCGGGGGATCGCCATTGAAATGGGAGCTTGCTATCCTGACACTTCCGGCAGGCAGCTCAAACCCGACGCGCGCAGGAGGTTCGATGGCCGCACTTCATCAATCCCAGTTCGATCAACTGGTCGAAAAACTCAAGACGGATTACCAGACGCTGCTGCGCGAAGTGCGTACAGAACTGGAAAACTCGGGCGATCAGCATCGCATCGACCTGCTCAACAGCGAACCCGGCGACAGCGGCGACGAATCGATGGCAAATGCGCTGGCGGATTTCAACGTGACGATTCTGGACCGCCAGATTCAGGGTCTGCGAGACATCGAGGCTGCATTCCTGCGCATCAAGAACGAGGAATACGCTGTGTGCATCGACTGCGGAGAGGAGATCGGTTTTGATCGCCTGATGGCCTACCCAACCGCCAAGCGCTGCATCGTGTGCCAGGAGCGGCGTGAAAAGCAATACGCCCAGGAAGGCCACCCGAAAATGTAACCGCGCCAGAACAACCCGGCATCATCCCAACCAACGGAGCCCTGCATGAAAACCCCGCTTCAAATCACTTTCCGCGACATGCCCCATTCCGACGCCCTCGACACGCACATCCGCGACAAGGCGCACAAGCTCGAACAGGTCTTTGCCGACATCGTCAGTTGCCGGGTGGTGGTCGAGCAACCCGCCCGGCATCAGCAGCAAGGCAAGCCGTTCAACGTCCGCATCGACCTTGGCGTGCCCGGTTCGGAAATCGTGGTGGACAGGCAGCAGAACGAAGACGTCTACGTCGCGCTGCGCGACGCCTTCGATGCCGCGAAACGGCAGCTGGAAGACTACGCGCGCCAACTGTAAGCATGCGCGCCACGGTCAGGCCGGCGCGGACGCGATACCGGAAGCGATGAACGCGACGCCCGAACTGATTCGCAACCTGCATGACCCGGCCTGCTACGACCATGCGGCAGAGCCGGTACGGGTGATCGAAACCCACATCTCCCACGTCCTGCTCACCGGCGAATTCGCCTACAAGATCAAGAAGCCGCTCAATCTCGGCTTCCTCGATTTCAGCAGCCTCGACAAGCGTCTGCATGCCTGCCGCGACGAAGTGCGGCTCAACCGCCGCCTTGCGCCGGCCGTCTATCTCGACGTCGTGCCCATCGCCGGCAGCCCCGCCGCCCCGCGCATCAACGGTGCCGGCGCCGCCTTCGAATACGCGGTGAAAATGCGCCAGTTCCCGCCCGACGCCACGCTCGACCGGCTCGATGCGCAGGGCCAAATGAGCGCACGGCAGGTCGAAACCATCGCCAACACCATTGCCCGTTTCCATCTGCAGGGCTGCGCGCGTGCCGCGGAGGGCCAGCCGTGGGGCAGTCCGGACGCCATCCGGCAACCGGTGGCGCAGAATTTCCTGCAGATCGCGCCGCACCTCGAAGCCGCCGCCGACCGCCGGCAACTCGACGCCCTGCGGCGCTGGAGCGATGCCGAGCATGCACGGCTCGCCCCGCTGATGGCTGCGCGCAAGCGCGACGGCTTCGTGCGCGAATGCCACGGCGACCTGCATCTCGGCAATCTGGCCTGGGTCGACGATCGGCTGCTGGTGTTCGACTGCCTCGAATTCAATCCGGAACTGCGCTGGATCGACATCCAGTCCGAGGCCGCGTTCGCCTACATGGATCTGCTGCAGCGCGGCCACGCGGACTGGGCCTGGCTGTTTCTCAACGCCTGGCTGGAACAGACCGGCGATTACGCGGGACTCGCGCTGCTGCGCTACTACGCGGTCTACCGCGCGCTGGTGCGCGCCAAGGTCGCCGCGATCCGCAGCGGACAGACCGCGGGCCCGGAACGCGCCGCCGCGCTCGCCGAAACGCGCGCGCTGCTGGAACTGGCGACGGCGCTGACGCAGCCCCGGCCGCTGCGCCTCGACGTCACCCATGGCCTGTCGGGCTCCGGCAAGACCACCGTCACCCGCGCCCTGATGCAGGTTCCTGGCGCCATCCGCCTGCGCTCCGACGTCGAACGCAAACGGCAGGCCGGACTCGACGCCCTGGCGCGCAGCGGCTCGGGGGTCGGAGCGCATCTCTACGCCGCCGACGCCACCCGGCAAACCTACCGCCACCTGGCCGACCTTGCCGGCCAGCTGCTCGGCGCCGGCTGGCCGGTCATCGTCGACGCCACCTTCACCGCGCGCTGGCAACGCGAGCTGCTACGTGAAACCGCGCGCGCGCGCCGCGTCGAATTCCACATTCTCGATTTTCCGGTTGCGGCCGCCACCCTGCGCGAGCGCATCGTCCGTCGTTCACGTACCGGCAACGATGCCTCCGAAGCCGATCTCGCCGTGCTGCAGCATCAGCTCGACACCGAAGAGCCGCTTGGCAGCGACGAGCAGGCCGACATTATCAGCATTGATCAATAGTTGCGCTGGCTTGTATGGAGGCGCATTGAAATGCGCAGCGTAACGCATTGATTTTGTTTCCACGCCGGTCTGGGTTCACCCGGAAACAGCCATGGCATTCGGCATTAAAAAACACTGACAGCACGCTGTTTCATTGGACTTCATGCTGGCAGGGATTGGCTGCATGGGCCTCGCCGCCCCTGCAGCCGCGAAGACGCCATCGCAGAGGAATCGGATCGCGTCATGCAGGCCCTGGGGCGGGTGTTTTCCCCACCGCACAGATGTTTTTTCCCAGTTCCAGCTCCTGCGCCTGGCGCTCGTCCGGACTGGCCAGCCCGGCATTGGCCCGCTTGATCTCGACATAGGCCGCCGGAAACAGCGGCAGGTTCGCCAGGATGTAGTCGCTAAAAGCCTTTTCGCCCTCGGCCAGCTTGAGCAGGCCCGGATTGCGCTGCTTGAGCTCCCCCAGGGCGGCGCGGAAGACGCCGTTGCCATCGCCCGCCGCGCTATCGCTGTAATGGGCCGGCAGCACCACCGTCTCGTCCGGCAGTTCCGCCATCCGCTTCAACGAGTCGTAAAGCAACGGGGTCCATGTCTCGGCTTTGCCGCCCAGGTCCGGGCGGGCGACGGATTCCAGGAACAGGCTGTCGCCGCTCAGCAGATAACGCCCCTCGATGAGGAAGGCGACCATTCCCAGGGTATGGCCGGGAAAATGCAATGCCCTGACCTCAGCCCGGCCGATGCGAAGCGTCTGCCCCGCCTCCAGCGGGCGATAAGCCACGCGGGCGGGCAGCAGGTCCACGGGATGGATGGCGTCATAGGGATGCAGATGGTAGGGAATCCGCTCGCCTTGGCCCAGCGCCGGTCCGCCGCTCAGATGGTCGGCATGGAGATGCGTGTCCAGCACCCGTTCGATCCGCGCGCCCAGCGCGGCGGCCAGTTCGCGATAAATCCCGATGTGGCGGGCGGGGTCGAATACTGCGGCGCGATGCTCGCTCGCCAGAACGTGGCTCAGGCAACCGCGCGCCGGGCGCACCACCTGGTAAAGCGAAAAGCGGTCGCCCTCCTCGACTGGGCGCCAGGCGTAAAAATTGCCCCACGCCTCCATGCCGCCTTCCAGGTTCGCCGCATCGAACCCCAGGCGGCGCAGCCCTTCCGCGACGTAACCGGACGTTCTGCCCTCGGCGCAGACGGCAAGGATGGGGCGGTCGGCGGGCAGCTGCGTCATGAGTTGCGCCTTCACCCCGCGCATCACGGCTTCGGCGACATCCTCCTCCTTGCCCTCCAGGTCGAGGAGCTCGAAATAAGGGATATTGAGCGTGGCAACGGCATGCGGGCCTTCGACCCGCCAGCGCTCGAACTCGTCGCGGTTGCGTACGTCGAGGATGAACATCGGCGCGTTGCGCAACAGCCGCTCCCAGAGCTGCTGCGGACGCGTGACAGCGGTGGTTTTTTCCGACATGAGGCACCTCCTGGCGGACCCCGTATACCGGGCTGTCGCACGGTCGAGGCTCGCGGCACGCCGCGTCGACCGAACGATTTTATCTTTGAAATATAGAGGGTCGCTTGGGATCCTGTGAAATCCCCGGGAAATTCTGCTATCCGCCGGATTGGCCTTGTGACTCAACAGTGGCGGATCAGACAACGTCCCGCACACTACGCCGAACAGGCGGTTCGGGTTGCGGCTGTGGCAGCCGGAGCGTTGCGGCCGATCGCCGATGGCGTTTTCCGGATTACCGAATACCCACCTTGCGCTGTTCGGAACGCACATAGGCGGTAATGTGCGCAACGTCGTCCGGCGTCACCGCGGGAACGGGCGCCATATCGCCATAGGGCCAATGATGGGCGCGAACCCCATTTTTTGCGGCGAGCTGGAAGGCCGCATCGCCATGATGCGATGGCTCGTAAATCTTGTGCAATAGCGGCGGTCCTTTCTTGCTGCCCTTATCCGACCCTTTCAGGTCAGCCCCGTGGCAGCTTGCGCAATGTTGCGCAAACAGCTTCTTGCCCTGGGTGGGATTCGGCATCAGCCCTGCACTCGGTTGCGGTATCTGCCAGCCCTGTGCAACAGCTGTGGCAGCCATCAGCGATAGCAGTACGCCAGCGACTTGTTTATAACCATATCCAACCATTGGAACCTCCCGATTTGCCATGATCACTATGACTGCCATGTCCGAACAGCTGCATGGACAATCCTTACCACTCTGAAGAAATCATTCTTTCCCACGCTTCAAGCGCCACTGCTTGATCAACGCATAGATGGCGGGGATAACCGCGAGCGTCAATACCGTTGAGGAAATCATCCCGCCAACCATCGGTGCCGCGATCCGGCTCATCACCTCGGAACCGGTACCGGTACCCCACATGATCGGCAGGAGGCCGGCCATGATTGCGACGACGGTCATCATCTTCGGGCGAACCCGCTCGACGGCGCCTTCCATGATCGCTTCGTAAAGGTCGGCCAGGGTAGGCGCTGCGCCCTCGGTGCGGCGCTTCGCCTTCAGTTCTTCCCAGGCATGATCCAGATAAATCAGCATCACCACGCCGGTCTCGGCGGCGACGCCGGCCAGTGCGATAAAGCCGACGGCGACGGCGACCGAGAGGTTGTAGCCGAGCAGCCACATCAACCAGACACCACCGACCAGGGCAAACGGCACCGAGAGCATCACGATCAGGGTTTCGGTCAGCCGCTTGAAGTTCAGGTAGAGCAGCAGGAAAATGACCAGCAGCGTCACCGGCACGACGATCTTCATCTTCTCGATGGCGCGCTCCATCGATTCGAACTGCCCACTCCAGGTCGCGTAGTAGCCGGGCGGGAACTTGACTTGTTCGGCCACGGCCTTCTTGGCGTCGGCCACGTAGCCGCCGATGTCGCGGCCACGGATGTCGACAAAAATGTAGGCCGAGAGCAGCGCATTCTCGGTGCGGATACCCGGCGTCCCCTTGGCCACCTCAACCTTGGCCAATTGCCCCAACGGGATCATTGCACCCTCCGTGGTCGGCACCAGCACCTCGCGGGCGATCTGCTGCGGATCGGAGCGCAATTCCCTCGGGTAGCGCACGGTGACGCCGAAGCGTTCGCGGCCTTCCACCGTGGTCGTGACCATCTCGCCGCCCAGCGCCTGACCGATGATTTCCTGCAAATCGCCCAGCGCCAGCCCATAGCGGGCCAACTGAGCGCGATCCGGCTCGATGTTCAGATAGAAACCGCCGGTAATCCGCTCGGCGAAGGCCGACGTCGTGCCCGGCACCGTCTTGACCACGCTTTCGATTTCGCGGGCGAGGTGCTCCATCTCGTTCAAGTCCTTGCCGAAGACCTTGATGCCAATCGGCGTGCGGATACCGGTTGACAGCATGTCGATACGCGCCTTGATCGGCATCGTCCAGGCATTGGACACGCCGGGGAACTGCAGCGCCTTGTCCATCTCGGCGATCAGCTTGTCGATGGTCATGCCTGGGCGCCATTCGGATTCGGGCTTGAGGTTGATCACTGTCTCGAACATCTCGATCGGCGCCGGATCGGTCGCCGTGTTGGCACGGCCGGCCTTGCCATAAACCAGGGCCACCTCAGGGAAGCTCTTGATGATCTTGTTCTGAGTCTGCAACAGTTCGGCGGCCTTGGTGATCGACATACCGGGAAGCGAGGCCGGCATGTAGAGCAACGTGCCTTCGTTCAAGGCCGGCATGAATTCGGAACCCAACCTGCTGGCGGGATAAATCGACACGACCAGTGCGATCAGCGCAGCCACGATGGTGGTTTTTTTCCACTGCATGACGCCAGCGATGACCGGGCGGTAACTCCAGATCAGAAACCGATTCACCGGGTTCTTCGCCTCCGGCATGATCTTGCCGCGGATGAACAACATCATCAGCACCGGCACCAGCGTCACCGAGAGCATGGCCGCACCCGCCATGGCGAAGGTCTTGGTGTAGGCCAGCGGCGAGAACATCCGGCCTTCCTGCGATTCGAGCGTGAACACCGGCAGGAACGAGACGGTGATGATGAGCAACGAGAAGAACAGCGCTGGGCCGACCTCCTTGCAGGCGGCAATCATCGCGTCGATCCGCTCGTTGTGGCTGTGCGTTTCGGGCAGCCGCTCAATGTGCTTGTGGGCGTTCTCGATCATCACGATGGCCGCGTCGACCATGGCACCGATCGCGATGGCAATGCCGCCCAGACTCATCAGGTTGGAATTCATGCCGAGCAGGCGCATGGCGATGAAGGCGATCAGTACGCCGACCGGCAGCATCAGGATGGCAACCAGCGCGCTGCGGAAGTGCAGCAGGAAGACGATGCAGACCAGCGCGACGATCAGGCTTTCTTCGATCAGCGTCAGCGTCAGGGTGTCGATGGCACGGTGAATCAGGTCGGAACGGTCATAGACCGTTTCGATGGTGACGCCCTCCGGCAGGCCGGCCGAGATTTCGCCGATCTTCTCCTTCAGATTATGAATGACTTCCAGTGCGTTCTGCCCGTAGCGGGACATTGCAATGCCGGATACCACCTCACCTTCGCCGTTGAGTTCGGTCAGGCCACGCCGTTCATCGGGCGCCAACTCGACGCGGGCAATGTCGCGGACCAGCACGGGCGTGCCGCCCTGCGCCTTGACGACCAGATTCTCGATATCGGCAACGCCGCGCAGGTAACCCTTGCCGCGCACCATGTATTCAGTTTCGGCCATTTCAACCACCCGGCCGCCGACGTCTCGGTTGGAGTCGCGAATGACCTTCGAGACCGTCGCCAGAGGAATGCCGTAGGCCCGCAGCCTCACCGGATCGACGGTAACCTGGTAGGTTTGCACGAAGCCGCCGATCGAGGCCACTTCGGCCACGCCATGCGCCTTGGTCAGTTGGTAGCGCAGGTACCAATCCTGCAACGTACGCAGTTCGGCCAGCGTCTTGTCCTTGGCGAGCAGTGCGTACTGATAGACCCAGCCCACGCCGCTGGCATCTGGACCAATCTGCGGCGTCACCCCCTTGGGCATGCGGCCGGCGGCGAAGTTTAGATATTCGAGCACCCGCGAGCGTGCCCAGTAGATGTCGGTGCCGTCCTCGAAAATGACGTAGACGAAGGACGCGCCGAAGAAGGAGAAACCGCGCACGACCTTCGATCTCGGCACCGACAACATGGCCGTGGTGAGTGGGTAGGTGACCTGGTCTTCGACCACCTGCGGCGCCTGGCCAGGGTATTCGGTATAGACGATGACTTGCACGTCGGAGAGATCGGGCAAGGCGTCGAGCGGCGTGCGCATGACGGCAACGATGCCGCCGACAATGACGAACAGCGTGGCAAGCATAACCAGAAAGCGGTTGCGCCCCGACCATTCGATGATTCTGGCGAGCATGGCGGCCCCTGTCAGTGTCCGGCGTGGGGATTCGCTGCTTTGCCGGCGGCGGGCTTGATCGCAGTGATCACCCATTCACCCGGTTTGCGCTCGACAAACTCGAAACTGATCGCCGCACCCGGTTTGATCCCGGACAGCATCGCCGGATTGGCCAGTATGAAATCCATGCTCATTCCCGGCCACTTGAGGCTGACGATCGGACCATGCGCGATGGAGACCGTCCCTGCCTTGGCATCGATCCCCTCCACGATCCCTTCGGCCTGATGTCCGACAGCGGCAGGCGCGGCTGTCTCCTGCTTCGGCCCGTTGTCGCGACCGGCAAGACCGAAGCCGCCGACCGCCGCCTTTAAATTGCTTTCGGCATCGATCAGGAAGTTGGCGGCGACCACCACCAGCTCGCCATTTCCGACCCCTTCGAGCACTTCGACGTAATTGTCGTTGCGCTGTCCCAGCTTGACCTCGCGGGGCTCGAAACGGCCTTCCCCGGCCTGGATCAGCACGATGCGGCGGGTGCCGCTATCGATGACCGCCGAAGTCGGCACCGTGACAACTTCTCCCTTGGCACCGACCGGCAACTCAACCTGGGCAAACATGGCCGGCTTCAGCAACCGGCCCGGGTTGGACAGCTCGACCCGGACCGGCACCGTCCGTGTCTCCGCATTCAGAGTCGGATAAACATAGGTAATGGTGCCCTCGAATACCTTGTCGGGATAAGCATTGATCCTGATTCTGGCCTTGGCGCCGGTTCTGACCTGACCGATATCCTGCTCGAAAACGTCGGCAAGCACCCAGACCGCCGACAGGTCGGTCACCTGGTAAAGCGCCTCACCCGGCATGAAACGCATGCCCTGCAGGGCTTTCTTTTCCGTCACGATGCCCGAGACGGGCGAGCGGAAGGTCAGCGTACGCCGTGTTTCGCCGGACCTGGCCAACGCCTTGATTTGTTCTTCGGAAATATCCCAGTTCTTCAAACGCAACAGGCTGGAATCGGCCAGTTGCTTCATGCCATCCCGCGCTTGACCGCCGGCATCCTTCAGCGACTCGACGCCTTGAGCGGCAATCGCGTACTCGCGTTGGGCAGAGACCAATTCCGGGCTATACACCTCGAACAGCGGCTGTCCCTTGCCGACCGGCTGGCCGGTGACATTGACATGCAGGCGTTCGACGTAGCCCTCGAACTTGGGAGAAATCGTATAGATGCGACGTTCATCCGGCTCAATGCGTCCGGCGGCGCGCACCACCCTGTCGAGGACGCGCAATTGGGCAGCTTCGGTCCGCACGCCCAGTTTTTGCACCTTATCCGTGCCGATCTTGATCTGGTTGGCCGGTGCCGGCTCATCGCCATGCTCGTCTTCATAGACCGGGATGTAGTCCATGCCCATTGGGTCCTTCTTGGGGACCGGCGAGGTATCGGGAAGACCCATCGGGTTACGGTAATAGAGCAGCTTTTTTTCTTTCTTGGCGGCCGGCGCAGTAACGACCGGTGTCGCTGCGTCATGGGGTGTGCCAGCGCGCCCGCCCAACCAATAACCACCGCTGGCTGCCACGGCAACCGCGACGGCCCCGATGGCCAGTCCCGTGCCCATGTTCATAGATCTTCCCCTAACAGGCGTTCGATTTCGGCCAGGCGCACCTGGGCGTCGACCTGGGCCTTGAGCTGGTTTTGTTTGGCCTGCCGGATTTGTCGCTGGGCATCGAGCAGTGTCGCGAAATCGACCTTGCCAGTCTCATATCCGGCCAATGCTGCCTGGAAGGTCAGTTCGGCCTGCGGCAGCAGGCTGTTGGTCAGCAGGGTTTCCGTGCGGCGGGCTGCTTCGATACCAGCCAGGGCTTCCGCCAGCTCCGAAGCCACCTGATTGGTCGTGACCTCCTTGCGAGCCCTGGCGGCATTCAGCATGGATTCGGATTCCCGCTCCCGGGCCCGGCGCGAGGACTGCTGCAGCGGAATATTCAGTTCGACCATCAGTTCCCATTCCTTGATGGCGTTCTGGTACTGGATGGGCGAGACGCTGAACGTGAAGTCGGGGTAACGGTTCTTGTAGGTCAGGTCGCGGGTCTTCTCGGCCGCCCTGATTTTCGATTCGTCGGCAAACAGTTGCGGATTGCGGGAACGTACCCGCTCTTCCAGCGCCGCGTAATCCAGTACCGCCGGCGCCGGCAGCTTGCGCAACTGGGCTGGCGCCAGGAGCGGCGCATGACTCGGTCGTGACAGCAAGGCATTCAGCCGGGCATGCGTGTGATGCTGTTCGGTTTCCAGCGCAATCAACTCGTTGCGCATGCTGGTTTGCTCGACCTGGGCGCGGATGACATCCTGTTGGGCCGCCAGTCCGCCGGCGTAACGCACTTGGGCGACTTTCTCCAGACGGGTCATCAGATCGAGAATTTCCCGTGTCAGTTGCTCATTGCGATGGACGTAATACAGTTGGGCGAAATTGACCTTGATCCGGCCGGCAATGTCGGCCCAGGTGCCCATGGCCCGTCTCTTGGCGCCTTCGGCTTCCAGCTCGGCTATCTCGCGTTTCAGGTCGCGTTTGCCGAACCAGGGAAGATCCTGCATCAGCAGATAGCTGGTGCTGCCAACCCGACTGGGCGACAGAGTGGCGTTCTGCTCACCGAATCGGGTGATGTCGCGCAACTCGGTACGAAACTTCGGATCGGGCAAGGCCCCGGCCGGAGTTATCCGCTCACCTGAGGCGTCGGCCTCGGCCTGCATGGCGGCGTACTCGGGGTTGCGCGTCCTGGCATGGTCAAGCAGGCTGTCGACGCTCGCGCCGAGTGCCGTTTCCTGGGCAATCGAAGGTGTGCCAAAGGCTGTAGCAAGCGCCAGAAACACAATGGGGATGGGCCTGAGTCTGTGCATGCGACCTCCCTGGAAAGCTGTTTTACAAGGCATGCCGATGGCAAGGCAAGACTGGACGCTCGCCGCCAGGCGGTGCGCTGTTATTTGACCGGTTCGAGATGGACAACGGTGATCGCGCCATTGACGTTATCGGCCATGAAGCGAATTTTATCGCCGGCCTTCATCTGGTCCAGCCAGGCGGCATCGAACACCTTGAACACCATCGTCATCGCCGGCATGTTCAGGTTGTGCAGCGGGCCATGGGACAGCGTTAGCTTGCCGGCGGCCTTGTCCACCTTCTTGATCTGGCCATCGACCATCTGCATCGCTGCGGACGCTTTGGCCGGCGCGGCCATGGCATCACGCCCCGCATGATCGCCAGCGGCCTGGGCTGAAACGGCAGCGAGGGGGGCAAAAGCAATCAGGGAGGCGGTGAAGAGTGTTTTCATGGGGATTTCTCCTGTTGTGGAATCAATGTTTGGCAAAGACACCGGTTTCGCCGCCGGTCTGAATCAGCAGCACGTTGCAGGCAGTGTGCGGATTCTTTTGCTCCGATGGTCGACATCTTGCCTCCGTCAAACCAACATCTCGCTGACTTGCGGATTACATTTCCGTAATCTGGAGACCTGGCCTCCCAAACCGGCGGAAAATACGCAGTCAATAGCCCACTATTGGTGGAGAGCGCGATGAAAATTCTGGTAGTGGAAGATGAACCCAAAACCGGCATCTACCTCAGGCAGGGATTGGTCGAGGCAGGCTTCGTCGTGGACCTGGCCGCCAACGGCCTCGATGGACTGCATTTGGCGCTGACCGAGGCCTACGATCTGGCGATTCTCGATGTCATGCTCCCGGGCATGGATGGCTGGCAGGTGCTGCAAGGCATTCGCCGGGCAGGCAAGGACATGCCGGTCCTTTTTCTGACGGCCCGCGACCAGGTCGAGGATCGGGTCAAGGGGCTGGAGTTGGGGGCCGACGACTATCTGGTCAAGCCCTTTGCATTCTCCGAACTGCTGGCACGGGCCCGGACCCTGTTACGACGGGGCGGCAAATCCAAGGAGTCGGAGTTCTTGCGCGCCGCCGACCTCGAACTCGACCTCTTGCGCCGCCGGGTCAATCGGGCCGGTAAACGTATCGACCTGACGCCCAAGGAATTCGCCTTGCTCGAATTGCTGTTGCGCCGCCAGGGCGAGGTGCTGCCCCGCTCGCTGATTGCCTCCCAGGTCTGGGACATGAATTTCGACAGTGACACGAATGTCATCGAAGTCGCGATCAAGCGCCTGCGGGCCAAGATCGACGAAGGGTGCGAACCCAGGTTGATTCGCACCGTGCGCGGCATGGGTTATGTGCTGGAAGCCAGCGATTGACAGCAACCCGCGGCCCCTCACTGACGCTCCGGCTGACCCTGCTGTTCGCGCTGGCCTCAGCCTTCGTGCTGTTCCTGCTCGGCTTGCTGATCGGCAATGCCGTCGAGCGCCATTTCGAGGAGCAGGACATGGAGATGCTAACCGGCAAAATGCAGTTGGCGATGCATATCCTGGAACGAAATCCGGGCAGGCAGCCGAAAGAGACGCTGGCCCCGCAACTGGACGATGCGCTGACGGGACACCACGGGCTGGTCGTTGCCGTCTACGACCAGGCCGGTGAAACGCTGTATTCCAACGCGCCGATGGTGTTTCCCAAAGACCTTTTGGCGCTTTCTTCGACGCCAGGAAGTGGGCGGCCCGCAAAATGGACAACGAAAGACGGTCTGCCGTGGCGAGGGATAGCCGCAACGGTGAAATTCGGCGCCAATGGCTCTGGCAGCCATACCGTGGCGATAGCCACAGAGATAACCCATCACGAGCACTTCATGACCGCGTTCCGGACGACCCTGTGGGGGTTCGTCGGCCTGGCAACCTCGGCGATGGGACTGCTCGGGTGGTTTGTCGTCCAGCGCGGCCTTTTGCCATTGCAGGCCATCAAGCGCCAAGCAGCGGGAATCACCGCCAACCGATTGGATATCCGCCTGCCGGTTGAGTCGATTCCGCTCGAACTGGCCGATCTGGCCGAGACCCTGAATGGCATGCTGTCGCGTCTGGAGGAATCCTTTCAGCGACTATCGGATTTTTCATCGGACCTGGCCCATGAGTTGCGAACGCCGGTCAGCAACCTGCTGACCCAGACTCAGGTGACCTTGTCGAAAGCACGTTCGGCGGACGATTATCGGGAGATTTTGGCATCGAATGCGGAAGAGTTCGAACGCTTGTCGCGCACCATCTCCGACATGCTGTTCCTGGCCAAGGCCGACAATAACCAGATCGTCCCCAACCGGGAGCCGATCAGCCTGGCCGAAGAAATGGGCGATTTGCTGGAGTATTACGACGTCCTGGCCGAGGAGAAGGCGATTGCCTTATCGCTCTCCGGTAATGGCCATCTGGTCGGCGACCGGTTGATGCTGCGTCGTGCGGTCAGCAATTTGCTCTCCAACGCGCTGCGCCATACGCCAAACGGTGGGGTGGTTACCGTGCAAATCGATGAAACGGTTGACGGCATGGTGCACATTGTCGTCGAGAACAGCGGAAGCGCGGTTGCCGCGGAGCATCTGCCCCGCCTGTTCGACCGCTTCTATCGGGTCGATAGTTCGCGCCAGCGTACGACCGAAAGCTCGGGCTTGGGACTTGCGATCACCCGATCAATCGTCACTGCCCACGGCGGGCGTGTGGGCGTCAAATCGGAAGCTGGAAAGACACGCTTCACACTGTCGTTGCCCGGAACCGCACAATAAGCTTCCCCTTCATGCGGCTTGGGCAGCACACCTGGACGGGATGCCATGCGCATCCTGGCCACGCTGCGGGAAATCAATCGCATCGACCCGGTCGACCCTCATGCAGCCGATACTCGGCCAGCGTAATCGCAACCCGCAACAAACGCATTCTTCCTACGGGACGATGTGGTGGACAGGCAGCCGGGTCATCTGCCATTCGTTTTCCCTGGCGTCGTACCGCGATGAGGTGAATACATGCCAGTCGGGATCGACCAGCTTCGGGTGGTCGGCGCGATAGTAATAGCCGGGCCAGCGGGTTTCCTCCCGGAACAGCGTGTGCCGGGCGACCGCTTCCGCGGTCAGGACGCGGTGATGAAGCTCCCAGGCCCGCTGGAGCTGGTGCAGGTCCTCGGCACCGAGATGCTCCAGATCCTCCTTCAGCATGCGCAAAAGTTCGAGGCCGCGGTTGAGCATCGGCCCGCTGGTCACATAAAACATGCCGACGCCGCCGACGTACTCGTCCATGATCTTCTCCAGCCGCTGCAGGCCCTGAAGCGGGGAGATATAGCCTGGCGCCACGCTCCCGGCGACGATCTCGTTGCGGTTGATCGCGTAGGTCTCCAGCGGCTGGAAGAGCCTGTCCCTGAGCCGGTCGACTTCTGCCGGATCCACCTGGGGCGGGCTCCCTGCCAGTTCCATGACATATTTGACGGCCGCCTTGCCGGCGATCCTGCCTTCCGTGAACGAGCCGGACGAGAATTTGTGCGCGGAGCCGCCGATGGTGTCGCCGGCGCCGAACAGCCCGTCGACCGTGGTCATCCGGTTGTATCCCCACTGGTAGTCCGCCGGGGCGCAGTCCTCCGGCCCGCTCGCCCATGCCCCCGAACAGGTGGCGTGAGAACCCATGACGTAGGGTTCGGAGGTAATCAGCTCGGACGGCGTCTCCCTGGGGTCGATGTTCTGCGACGCCCAGACGACGGCCTGGCCGACCGTCATGTCGAGAAAATCCTCCCAGCCGATCGTCTCTTTCTCATGGGTGTCGATCGCATCCTGGGTATGCATGTAGATGGGCCCCTTGCCCGCCTTGATCTCCTGCAGCAGGGCATGATTGCGCAGACAGGTCGGCAGGGGCGTGGTTTCCGCATACTTGCCGACGAGAGACTTCATTTCCTCCAGCATCGACGCCTCGAAATGCTCGCCGCGGGCGTTGGTGACGAAGGCCTTGAGCAGCAGGAACCAGGCGCCGACCGGCCCGTAACCATCCTTGAAGCGGGCGAGAACGATCCGGTTTTCCATCTGGATCATGTTTGCACCCGCCTGTATCAGCAGGGCGTAGGCCGAGGCGCTGCTCCAGGGTGCGTACCAAGTGCGTCCCATCCCCTCGCCCACCGAGCGCGGCCTGAACACGTGCGAGGCCCCACCGGCGGCGTTGATGACGGCTTTCGCCCGAAACACGTAGAACGTGCCATCGCGGACGTTGAAGCCGACCGCGCCGGCGACCCGGTTGGGGCGCGTTCTGTCCATCAGCAGATGGGTCACCATGATCCGGTTGATCACGTCGGCGGACTTCCTGGCGGCCTCGGCGATGATCGGCTTGTAGCTTTCGCCGTGGATCATGACCTGCCATTTGCCTTCCCGCAGATACCTGCCGGTCTGCGGGTCCTTCATGATCGGCAGACCCCATTCCTCGAACTTGTGCACGGTGGCGTCGACATGCCGGGCGATGTCGAAAACCAGATCCTCGCGCACCAGGCCCATCAGGTCGCCCCGCACATAGCGCACGAAGTCGTCCGGCTGGTTCTCGCCCCAGCGCATTCCCATGTAGCAGTTGATCGCCGACAGGCCGTGCGCGACCGCGCCGCTGCGATCGATGTTCGCCTTTTCGGCGACGACGATCTTCAGGTTCCGCCCCCAGTAGCGGGATTCGTAAGCGGCGCCGCATCCGCCGAACCCGCCTCCTACAATCAGGATGTCGGCATCCACGAACCGGATCTTTCTGGATGAGAAAAGGCCCATGACATCACCTCCGCTGCGGATCGAAAGGCGGCAGCGATGGCAGCATCGCCACCATCAGCGCATCGGGTTCGTGCGCGAGCAGCGGGGAGTTCAGGTCATTGGCGCCGGGCGCCTCGTAGGCGGATGGCGGCTTGATCGACCCCCAGGGGGTGGTCCTGATCGGAAAGGTGAACGCCTTCACCCGCCCGTCGCGGTAGCGTATCTTCCACGAGATGGTGTTGCTGGCCTCCTCCCTCAGCACCCTGACGCTGTGTCCCAGCGGCGCGAAATCCGCGTACCCGCGAACGTCGATCGCATGCTGCGGGCATGCCTTGACGCACGAGTAGCACTCCCAGCAGAAATTGGGCTCGATGTTGTAAGAGCGCCGATGGACCGGGTCGATATGCATGATGTCGGACGGACAGATGTCCACGCATTGTCCGCAGCCGTCGCATCGCGTCATGTAGGTGAAGGTGGGCATCGGCCCTCTCCCGCCGTTGCGGATGCCGGCAGATCCGACGCGCCGTTCGCCACCTCCACCCTTCTCTGGAAGGCCACCGCCGGTTTGTAGAACATGTGGGCGAACTTGGACCAGGGGACCGAAACAAAGAGCAGCGTCGAAAAAAAGATGTAGAGGCCGAAAAATACCCTGTTGGCAATCATGTTCTGCGCCATCGCCGCGACTTCGAATATCAGGGCGAATGCCACGCTTGCGAGGAGCGCGACGATGAACAGGTCGGCGCGCACCAGGCGCCATGGCGAATGGCCGTCATGGGCGACGTTGACCCGGAGGAAGAAGAAAAACCAGCCGCCGCCGACGAGCACCATCAGGATGCCGGCGTTCCACAGGATCGGCAGAACAACCGGGGTATGCGGGTCCGCCGGGTAGCCGAATACCAGCACAAGGGTCGCGATCAGATAGAGCACGAAGCCATAGGACATCAGGAGATGGGAAACCCGGCGGCTCCGGTTGCAGAATTCGCCGGAAGTCGCCACCTCGTCCACGATGGTCCTGGCCGCGATGGCGGCCATTTCCGCGCCGCCGAGCTGGCGCACGGCGGCGGCGCGCGAACGCTGCCACCGCCGCGCGAAGAATTCGGCACTGCGTTTGCGATAAAGGTCGAACAAGGTTCCCGCGACAACCGCGAGAACCATCAGAACGAGGTAGGCCTGCAGGTAGAAAGCGGGCAGAAAATCTGTCGCCGGGATGAACGGATTGTCGGTGAACATCATGCCCTCCCAGGTCCGCCGGCGTTCTCCCGGATGGCGCGACGCCTTGCCATGCGGACGAAGGCTGCGTTTCGAGGATGTTGCGGCGCCGGACGGCGGAAATGCGGCTCGTCCAACTTACGCTAGCACCGATTGCGGCCTTGTCAATTTGCGCGCGGCGGCGAATTGCCTCCCTTGGATTTTCCCATGCGGGGCCGGGGCTTTCGGCAGAACATGTCGGCAGGCATGCCGGATTGCCATGCCGACGAAAAGTGGCGGAAGGGAGTGGGAGTCGAACCCACCCGGGAGCGACTGACACCCCCAACCGGATTTGAAGTCCGGCCGCACCACCAGGAACGCTTCCCTTCCAGTTCAAACTTGATTCAAACGGCCTGTTCCGCCTTGCCGAACAGGTCCGGATTGCGCAGCCGATGGGCTTCGCGCACCCGACGGGTGAAGCCCACCCGATCGAAAAATTCCAGCACCTGCACCGCGCGCTTGCGGCCCAGCCCGGTGCGGTCGCGGAACGCGGCAGCGCGCGTCTCGCCCGCCGTATTTTCCAGTTCCTGCACCACCGATGCCATCCCGGCCAGGGTTTCCGGCAGATAGAACAGATCGCGCACCACCTGGTACAGCTTGCCCTGGCGCGCCAGTTTCTTCAGCAATCGCCGAACCGACGCCTCGTCATGACCGCTCAGTCGGGCCAGATCGCGTACCCAGGGCGGATCGAAGGCGGCCTCCGCCAGCAGGGGATAAATGCGCCGGTAGAGCGCTTCTTCCTGCGGGCCCAGGGTGATGCGATGCGTCTGCAGATGCAGCCACGGCCCGCTGCGTTGCAGTTTACCCGCTGCCAGCAGTTCCTCGCTCAATACTGCGAATACCGCAGCCGGCAGACGGGGCAAAAACATGCGCCGGGCGCGCGCCGCATCGGGGCCCAGTTCGTCCGGAAACTGTTCGTGAAAGCCGGCCAGATCGGCCAGCAATTGTTCCTGCAGACGATCCCAGTGCGCAGCGGAAAAAGCCCAATTCTCATTGCCGGCGCGCACCAGCCTGCTGGCGGCCGGCAAATCGTCCGCCACGCGTTCGCGGTTCCAGTTCACGGCCAGGCTGTCGAGGTTCAGCCCCTGCGGGGCAAGTTCGAGCAATCGGGCCAGGCGTGGTGCCGTGTCTGCAATCTGCAGTGCGGCCAGTTCGGCCAGGCGCGAAGGCGTTTTGCGTTTGCGCGCCGGCCCGCCCGGGTCCAGCACCGCGCCGCCGCCGATGGTGTGGCGCGCCGCGCTGTCGCGCACGATGAAACGGTCGCCGTGCAGCGCGCCGACGGGATGATCGGTCACAAGCTGGGCCAGCATGGTGCCGCCCGGCGCCAGAACGGCGCCTTCCAGCAGGGCCACCCGCGCCATGACATGGGCCGCCCCCAGATGGAGATGAACGGAAGACCAATGCTGCAAGGCATGCGGGGCATGCGCGGAGAGATCGAGCCGTACGTCGAGGCGTCCGCTGGGCGCGTGCAGGTGCGGCGCGACGATCCAGTCGCCGCGCTGAATCTCGTCCTTGCCCACGCCGCCGAGGTTGAGGGCGCAGCGCTGTCCGACTGCACCCGCCTGCGCCGCCTGGTTCATGACATGCAGGCTGCGCAGACGCGCGATCTTGCCACTGGGCGTAATGCGCAATTCGTCCCCCACCCGCACGCTGCCGGAAAACGCTGTACCGGTGACGACCGTTCCCGCTCCCTTGAGAGAGAAGCTGCGATCGACCGCCAGCCGGAACCCGCCGTCGCCGCCAGGCCGCAGCGTGGAGCGCGCGGCCTCGTGCAGATGCCGGCGCAAGTCTTCGACACCCTGCCCGCTCGTCGCCGAAACCGGAAACACCGGCATGCCGGCCAGCAGGGTATCGCTCAGCAAGAGACGCAGATCGCATTCGATTTCGGCGATCCGCCCGGCGTCGGCCCGGTCGGCCTTGCTCAGCGCCACCGCGCCGCGGCGGATTCCCAGCAGGTCGAGAATATGCAGATGCTCCCGCGTCTGCGGCATCACGCCGTCGTCCGCCGCCACCACCAGGAGGGCGAAGTCGACACCGGCCGCGCCGGCGAGCATGGTGTGAATGAAGCGCTCGTGGCCGGGCACGTCGATAAAGCCAAGCACCTCGCCGTTTTGCAGCGGCTGATAGGCGTAGCCCAGTTCGATGGAGATGCCGCGCGCCTTCTCCTCCCTGAGACGATCGGTGTCGACGCCGGTGAGCGCATGCACCAGCGTGGTCTTGCCGTGGTCGATGTGTCCGGCGGTGCCGACGATCACGATGCGGCCGCTTCCGCCGTCGCCAGGGCGCAGGCCAGCAAGGATACGCGGCCCGGCATGCAGGACGGCTGCTCCCGAACATTCATGCGGCCAGCCTCGCCAGCTGGGTTGCGAAGCACGCTTCGTCGGCCACGGCCAGACAGCGCAGGTCAAGGCGCAAGGCGCCGTCCGCAATGCGCCCGATCACCGGCACCGGAAGGCCGCGCAATGCGGCCTCGATGTCGTGCAGCACGCCGCTTTTCCTTGTGGCGGGCCGCACCGCCAGCGCGCAGCTGTGCAGGCGGTCGATCGGCAGCGAGCCGCTGCCGATCTGCGACAGGGCCGGCTCGGCGCTCACGTTCACCGGCCAGCCGGCGAGCGCCTGCTGCATGGACGGCAGCAGACGCGCGGCCTGGGCCTGTATCTCCCCGGCCGGCCGGGTCAGCAGACGCAGGGCGGTGAGCCGGGCGGCCAGGCGGTCCGGGTCGCGGTACAGGCGCAGCACCGCCTCCAGCGCCGCCAGGGTGAGCTTGTCGACGCGCAGGGCGCGCTTGAGCGGATTCTTCCTGATGCGCTGGATCAGGTCGCGGCGCCCCGCCAGGATGCCCGCCTGCGGCCCGCCCAGCAGCTTGTCGCCGCTGAAGCTGACGAGGTCGGCGCCTGCCGCCAGCGAAGCCTGCACCGTCGGTTCGCGCGGCAGGCCGAAACGCGTGAGGTCGATGAGCGTTCCGCTGCCGAGATCGACCACGAAGGGCAGTCCGTTGGCATGCGCAAGCGTCGCCAGTTCCGCCTCCGCCACGCTGGCGGTAAAGCCCTGGATGGCATAGTTGCTGGTGTGCACCTTCATCAGCATGGCGCAGCGCGGATCGATGGCGTCTTCGAAGTCGCGCAGGTGGGTGCGGTTGGTGGTGCCCACCTCCGCCAGTCTGGCGCCGGCGCGGCTCATGATGTCGGGAACGCGGAAGGCGCCGCCGATTTCCACCAGTTCGCCGCGCGAGACGACGACCCGTTTCTTCAGCGCCAGGGTGTTCAACAGCAGGAACACTGCGGCGGCATTGTTGTTGACCACGGTGGCGGCCTCGGCGCCGGTGAGCTCGCACAGCACCCCCTCCACCACGTCGTCGCGGTCGCCGCGGCCGCCGCTTGCGAGGTCGTATTCGAGCGCGCAGGGGTGGCGTGCCGCCATGACCAAGGCGTCTACCGCCTCATCCGGCAGCGGCGCGCGGCCCAGGTTGGTATGCAATACGGTGCCGGTGAGGTTGAACACCCGCTGCAGGCGGGGCGCGTTGCGCTGCGCCAGATGTGCCGCAAGATGGACCGTCAGGCCGGGTTCGGTGTAGTCGACCAGCACGCCATCGCGCGCGCCCTGGCGGGCCGAATCGAGCACGCTGCGCACGCCGGCGAGCACCGGTTCGCGGCCGTATTCGGCGATGAGCGGGGCGACCGCGCTCCAGCCGAGGACGCGGTCGATCGAGGGCGGGCGGAGATGCGGGGCGCTATGCACGATAGACCATCCCTTTGCAGTTTATGAATCGGTTTTTTGCGGCGCTACGGCTCTCTTTGCATGGGCTCTTTTACGGGCTGCCCTGGATCAGATACCAGTTGACCCCGCTGCGGGCAAAACCCGTCTCGTCCATCAGCAGGTCGAGCGCCAGGCTGGCGAGATCGTCGGCCACCGGATCGGCCAGCGGGTTTTTGTCCTGGTGGACGATTTTCAGATAGGTCCGGCATTCCGGACAGCTCTCGGCCCGCACCCCGTTGTCGCCGCCTTCCAGATGATGGTAGACGATGCCGCGGGTGTTGTCGCAATTGCTGCACTTGGCCCGCACAACGTGCCACTCCGAGCTGCACAACGCGCAATGCAGATAGCGCAAGCCGTTTTCGGCGCCGCCGATACGCACCACGGAACTGACCGGATGCGAGCCGCATACCGGGCACAGGTTGGGATGCTCGGGCCGCGCCACTTGGGCGGATTCGAGCTGGCGCGCGAGCTTGACCCAGTGCACCTGCAGGGCGGCGCCGATCACCGGTGCCACGGCGGCATCCAGTTCGTGCAGGTTTGCCTCGAGCAGGTGCCCGGCCTGCGCCTCCAGCCAGACATCCTGGCCTTCGAGAACGGGCCGCAACGCCGCCCGGCCGGCCACGGGCAGCGTCTCCTGAACCGCCAGGGCCAGCTGCCGCGCCGTATCGCGCCATCCGGATGGACGCGCCAATCCGGCCGGAGCCAGCGGCGGCATGCGGTATTCGCGGCACTGCACCAGCAGTTCGGACGCAGGCAGGCTCGCCGCGGGGCCGTCATCGAGGCATTCCTGCTGGGCGCGGGCAAGCCGGGCGACGAAGCGCAGGTAGTCGCCCAGGGTGTGTCCTGCGGCCAATTGTTCCAGCCTCCGCGCACGCGCCAGAAACAGGTCGGCGGGCGGCAGCCGCAATTCGGGAATACTGCCGGCCGCCGCTTCGATCTGGCCGGGCTGCAGGAGGGTGGTGGTCATATGCGCTAGCGTATCCCTTGTGTGAAGTCGCCAATAATCACTTGCCGGTCATCTCGCGGTACCAGGCGCGGTGATGCTGCTTCGCCCAGGCGGCCGACACCGTGCCGCGCGTCATCGCCCGGACCGTTCCCTTGACCCAAATCGCCGCATAGACGTGGACGACGATGCCGAGAATCATGATCCAGGCGGCCAGGGCATGCACGACCACCGCCACGCGCAGCAGTCCGATGGGGAAAAACGGCGCGAACCACGGTTGCCAGACGACGATGCCGGAAATCAACAGCACCGGGATGCTCACCACCATGACCCAGAACAGGATTTTCTGCCCGGCGTTGTACTTGCCGGCTTCGGGAAGGCCCTGGTCACGGTTCCTCACCACATCGCCGATGCGCTTCCGCCATTCGCGGTCGGCGGGCGTGAAGCGGTTGCGTCCCCAGAATTGCACGGCTATCACCATGAAAAACAGGAACATCACCACGCCGATGAAGGGATGCAGGATGCGCGTCCAAGGGCCGCCGCCGAACAGATTCGTGAGAAAGAAAAAGGCCGGGTGAAACAGCGCCAGTCCCGAGAGGCCGGCAAGGATGAAGGCAATCGCCACCACCCAGTGGTTGCTGCGTTCCCGCGCGGTGTAGCGTTGAATCATCGTGCTCATGGCCGCTCCTCCTCTTCCTCGACTTCCTTGGGACCCGCCGTGACGAAATGGAAGAATCCGGCAAAAACCGCCAGTCCGATTCCCAGGCTCATCAACGGTTTGGCGATGCCTTTCCACAGACTGACCAGCGGGCTGATGTGCGGATCCTTCGGCAGATTCGCATACAGCTCCGGCTGGTCGCCGTGCTGCAACACATACATCACGTGGGTGCCGCCGACACCCTCGGGGTTGTACAGTGCCGCATTGGCGTAGCCGCGCTCCTTGAGGTCGGCGATGCGCCCTTCCGCATGGCGGATCATGTCGCCCTTGGTGCCGAACACCAGCGCGCCGGTAGGACAGGTCTTGATGCAGGCCGGCTCCATTCCCACGGCGACGCGGTCGGAGCACAACGTGCACTTGTAGACCTTGCTGTCTTTCTTCGACAGACGCGGAATGTCGAACGGGCAGCCGGTGATGCAGTAGCCGCAGCCGATGCAGTGCTCCTGGTGGAAATCGACGATGCCGTTGACGGACTGGACGATCGCCCCCGGCGCCGGGCACGCCTTGAGGCAGCCCGGGTCTTCGCAGTGCATGCAGCCGTCCTTGCGGATCAGCCATTCCAGCCTGCCCTGCTCCACCTCCACCTCGGAGAAGCGCATCACCGTCCACGACTGGGCGGTGAGGTCGCGCGGGTTGTCGTAGATTCCCGTGTTGGTGCCGACCTCGTCGCGCAGGTCGTTCCATTCCATGCACGCCACCTGGCAGGCCTTGCAGCCGATGCATTTGGAGATATCGATCAGCTTGGCGACGTGAATCGGGTCGCGCACCCTGGGCGGTGGGGTGGTGGTGGCGGAACGGGCCTTGATGTCGAGCGATTGCAGTGCCATGTCATCGCCTCCTAGACTTTTTCAACATCCACCAGGAACGCCTTGAACTCCGGCGTCTGGGTGTTGCCGTCGCCCACGAAGGGGGTCAGGGTATTGGTGAGATAGCCGTTCTTCGCCAGGCCCATGAAGCCCCAGTGGAGGGGAATGCCCACCGTATGGGTCCGCTTGCCGTTCACGTTCAGGCTCATGATGCGCTTGGTCACCACCGCGACCGCGACGATATGGCCGCGGTTCGACTTCACCCGCACATGGTCGCCGGCCTTGATGCCCTTCTCCTTCGCCAGTTCCTCGCCGATCTCGACGAACTGCTCGGGCTGGGTGATGGCATTCAGGCGGGCATGCTTGGTCCAGAAATGGAAGTGCTCGGTGAGCCGGTAGGTGGTGGCGACGAACGGAAACTTGTCGGCCTTGCCGAACGTCGCCCAGTCGTCCTTGAACACCCGCGCAGCCGGTGAAGAGCGCACCAGCGGATTGCCGGGCGACAGCGGATTGGCCGCCAGCGGCGTCTCGAAAGGCTCGTAGTGCTCGGGGAAGGGACCTTCCGCCATCTTGTCCACCGCGAAGAAGCGCGCCACCCCTTCGGGGTTCATGATGAAGGGGTTCATCCCGTTTTCAGGCGCCGAATCGGCAACAAAGTCCGGCACGTCGGCCCCTGTCCACTTGCCCACCCCGGCATCCCAGGCAATCAGCTTGCGCGTCGGATCGTACGGCTTGCCGCTCGGGTCGCAGGAGGCGCGGTTGTACAGGATGCGCCGGTTGGCCGGCCAGGCGAAGGCCCAGTTCAGGGTCTGGCCGATGCCGAAGGGGTCGGCGTTGTCGCGCCGCGCCATCAGGTTGCCCTTCTCGCTCCAGGCGCCGGCAAAAATCCAGCAGCCGCAGGCGGTCGAGCCATCGTCGCGCAGTTCGCCGAAGCCGTTCAGCTGCTCGCCCGCCTTGACCAGCACCCTGGCCGGATCCTTCGGATCGGTCACGTCCTTCAGCGCCTTGCCGGAAAACTCCCTTGCCAGCTCTTCGGGCGACGGGAACGATGGCACCTTGTGCTTCCACGTCAGGTTGAGGACGGGGTCGGGGAAAGCGCCGCCCTCTTTCTGATACAGCGCACGGATCCTGAGGAAGATGCCGGCCATGATCTGCTGATCCGCCAGGGCATCGCCGGGAGGCTCGGCGCCTTTCCAGTGCCATTGCATCCAGCGTCCGGAGTTGATCAGGCTGCCATCCTCTTCGGCGAAGCAGGTCGACGGCAGGCGGAACACCTCGGTCTGGATCTTGGTCGGGTCGACGTCGTTGTACTCGCCATGGTTCTGCCAGAACTCCGAGGTTTCGGTCGCCAGCGGATCGATGATGACGAGGAACTTCAGTTTGGAAAGCGAATTCGACACCTTGACCTTGCATGGCGCCGAGCCGAGCGGGTTGAAACCCTGGCAGACGTAGCCGTTGACCTTGCCCTGGCCCATGTCCTCGAATACCTGCAGCAGGTCGTAGCCCTTGTCCATCTTGGGCAGCCAGTCGTAGCACCAGTTGTTCTCCGCGGTGGCGGCGTCGCCGAACCAGGCCTTCATGAGGCTGACGTGGAACCTGTTGTAGTTCTGCCAGTAGCTCAGCTGCCCCGGGCGCAGCGGCTTGGAGGCGCGCTTGCCGATGTAGGCATCGAAGCCCTGCTCCGCATCGCGCGGCAGCGTCAGATACCCCGGCAGCAGATCGGACAGCAGCCCCAGGTCGGTCAGCCCCTGGATGTTGGAGTGGCCGCGCAGCGCGTTCATGCCGCCGCCGGGCGCACCGATGTTGCCCAGCAGCAGCTGCACCATCGCACCGGTACGGATCATCTGCGACCCGACCGAGTGCTGAGTCCAGCCCAGCGCGTACATGATGGTCATGGTCTTGTTGGCCGCCGCGGTCTCCGCGATCGTCTCGCACACCTTGAGGAAGGCCGCCTGCGGGGTGCCGCAAATGGTGGCAACCATCTCGGGCGTGTAGCGGCTGTAGTGCGCCTTCATCAGCTGGAAGACGCAGCGCGGGTGCTGCAGCGTGGGGTCGACCCTGGCGTAGCCGTCCTCGCCGATCTGGTAGCCCCAGGAGGATCTGTCGTAACTGCGTTTCTCCGGGTTGTAGCCGGAGAACAGGCCATTCTCGAACGCGAACTCGTCCTTCACCAGGAAGCTGGAATCGGTGTAGTTCTTGACGTATTCGTGATGGATCCTGTCGTGCGTCAGCAGGTAGTTGATGACGCCGCCGAGAAAAGCGATATCCGTGCCGGCGCGGATCGGCGCATAGTAATCGGACACCGCGGCCGAGCGGGTGAAGCGCGGGTCGACCACGATCAGGCGCGCCTTGCGGTGCGCCTTCGCTTCGGTCACCCACTTGAAGCCGCACGGGTGCGCTTCGGCGGCATTGCCGCCCATGATCAGAACCAGGTCCGTATTCTTGATGTCAACCCAATGGTTGGTCATCGCTCCACGGCCAAACGTCGGGGCAAGACTTGCCACCGTCGGGCCGTGTCAGACACGCGCCTGGTTGTCGAATCCGAGTATCCCCATGCTACGGACGACCTTGTGCGTCACGTAGCCGGTTTCGTTGCTGGAGGCGGAAGCGGCGAGGACGCCGGTGGTGAGCCAGCGATTGACCGTTTCACCCTTGTCGTTGGTGGCGATGAAGTTCTTGTCGCGATCGTCCTTCAACAGGCGGGCAATGCGGTCGAAGGCGTCGTCCCAGGAAATGCGCTTCCATTCCTTGCTGCCTGGCGCGCGGTATTCCGGGTGCTTCAGGCGATTGGGGCTGCGCACGAAATCCACCAGGGCGGCGCCCTTCGGGCAGAGGGTGCCGCGGTTGACCGGATGGTCGGGGTCGCCCTCGATGTGGAAGATCGCGGTTTCGGTATTCTTGGATTTGTCGCCCAGGCTGTACATCAAAAGGCCGCAGCCCACCGAGCAGTAGGGGCAGGTGTTGCGGGTTTCCGTGGCCTGGGCAAGCTTGAATGTGCGCACTTCCGCCAACGCCTCGCCGGGTGCGAAACCCAGCGCCGCGAGGCTGGAACTGCCAACCCCCGCCGCACAGATTCTGAAGAACTGTCTTCGAGTCACTTGCATTTCGTCCCTCCCGGTTTTTTGCGTCGGCAACGCATAAAAAAACTATAGGAACAAAAAGCACTTATGCAAATTTCTCAATCAATCGGATCACCCGCCGATGGAGGAAATGCGTCCCCGGCCCCGCCGCCGGCTATTGTTCTCCGTCCCGATCCTGCGATGGGCTCACGCCCGCCGCCACCAGATAATCGCGGACGTGACGCAGTTCCTGTTTGCTGCAGGTGTTGCTGTTGTGCGGACGGTGCAAAAAACCTTCCACCCCGTTCAGTACCACGCGGAAATTCGCGCCATGGTGCGGCTCCACCCGGGCGCCCAGATGCGTCAGCATCGATTCCACCTCGCGCCAGTGGACGTTGCCGCTGATCGGTCCTTCAAAAATGGACCGCAGCAAACTCTCGCGCTTGTGACTCATGGCCGTCACCCGCAATGGCAACCAACATTCTTCCAGCATAGAGCGAGAGGCGCCGGGAGGCGAACCGGAATTACGGCGCCCCGCCGCTCGCCGCGTTGGCCGGTGCGATGCGTTCGCGCAAAAAGGCCTCCATGGCGGCCGGCGGCAGCGGCCGGCTGAACAGGTAGCCCTGCGCTTCGCGGCATCCTTCCTCGCGCAGAAAAGCCAGTTGCGCCAGCGTTTCCACGCCCTCGGCGATGATATCCAGGCGCAGGCTGCGGGCCAGCTGGATGACCGCGCGAACGATGGCGGCATTGTCCGGGTCGGTATTGACGTCGCGCATGAAGGACTGGTCGATCTTCAGCCGATCGACGGCAAAACGCTTGAGATAGCTGAGCGACGAATAGCCGGTGCCGAAATCGTCGATGGACAAGCGTACGCCCAGGCGCTTCAGCTGCCGTACCGTATCCAGGGTGCTCTCCACGTCCTGCAGCAGGACGGATTCGGTCAGTTCCAGTTCCAGCAAATGCGGCGGCAGGCCGCTCCTGCCCAGCACGCCCGCGACCATCTCGATCAGACTGAAACGGCGGAACTGCATGGCGGACAGGTTGACCGACACGGCGAGGTCGGACAATCCGGCCTGGCGCCATGCCTGGGCCTGGCGGCAGGCCTGCTCCAGCACCCAGGCGCCGATGGGCACGATCAGGCCGCAGCTTTCCGCCACCGGGATGAAGCGGGCTGGCGCCACCTCGCCCAGCTCCGGATTCTGCCAGCGCAGCAACGCCTCCACTCCGATCACCTTGCCGCTGCCGATTTCCAGTTGCGGCTGATAATGCACCTCGAGTTCCGCACGGTAGAGCGCCTGGTGCAGCCGGTGCTGCAACATCAAATGCTCCTGCGCCTGCAGGTTCATCTGCTCGTCGAAGAAGCGGTAGCTGTTGCGGCCGGCGCCCTTGGCGTTGTACATGGCGGTATCGGCCTTCTGCAGCAGGCTGTCGAAGTCGCTGCCGTCCTCGGGATAGATCGCGATGCCGATACTGCAGGACGCGTTCAGCACGTGGCCGTTGATCTCCACCGGTTCGGCCAGATGGCTGAGGATGTCGGTGGCAATCCGTTTCACCGTATCCAGATCGGGAATGTCGTTCAGCAGCAGAACGAATTCGTCGCCGCCCTGGCGGCTGATGGTATCGCTGTCGCGCATGCGGTGGGACAGACGCGAGACCGCGGCCAGCAGCAGCTCATCGCCGGCGGCGTGCCCCAGGCTGTCGTTCACCACCTTGAAGTTGTCGAGATCGAGAAACAGCAGGGCCACATGCGGCCGGATCCGCTGCGCCACCGCCTGTTCGAAGCGATCGCGCAACAGCACGCGGTTGGGCAGGCCGGTCAGGGCATCGTGATGGGCAAGAAACGCGATGCGCGCTTCCGCCTGCCTGCGCTCGGTGATGTCGCGGTCCACCCCCTGAAATCCGGTCAGCTGCCCGGTTCCGCCGAACAACACCGAGGCATTGGATTCGAAGGTGCGGTAACTGCCGTTGCTATGGCGCCGGCGCAGCACGACGTTTTGCCAGCCCTGCCGCGAGGACACGGCGTTTTCGAAGGTCGCGCGAAAAAGCGGCAGGTCGTCCGGATGCAGCATGCCGAACAGGTCCATGGCGAGAAACGCTTCCGCCGTATAGCCCAGGCTGGCCATGCCTCGCTGGTTGCTGTAGGTATGCCGGCCGGCGGCGTCGATCGACCAGATCCAGTCGGCGGAATGCTCCATCATGGCGCGGAAACGCGCTTCGCTCTCGCGCAGCGCCTCAGCGGCGCGCTTGCGGTCGGTGATGTCCTGGCAGGCGCCATACAGCCGGTGCTGCCCGTCATCCGACTTCACCTCGATGGAATAGGCCCGGACGTAGTGGATGGCGCCATCGCGGGCGAGGATACGCAGCTCGCATTCGCTGCGCTGCCCCGGCGCCAGGTGGGTGATGTTGCGGTCGAATTCGGGCAGGTCGTCCGGATGCACGTAGCTGCGCCAACAGCCCTGCTCCAGGATTTCGTCCAGCGTATAGCCGAAGATGCGATCCGCCGAGGCCGTTGCCCAGTCGATGGCATGAAACCCCGCCCCGGTCTGCCGGCAGGAATACAGCAGATCGGTGGCGACGCTGGAAATCAGCCGGAAGCGCTCCTCGCTCTCGCGCAGCGCGGCCAGTGCCGCGCGATTCCCCATGGCCACGCCGAGATCGGTGGCCAGCTTTTCCAGCAACATCCGCTTTTCCGGCCCGAACGCGTGCGCTTCATCGCTGTAGACATTGAGCGCGCCGATCACGCGCCCGTGCATCCGCAACGGCGTCGCCGCCGACGAACGATAGCCCTGGGCACGCGCCCGCTCCCGCCACGGCGCGAACCGCCGGTCGGTCTCGGTATCGTCGTTGATCACCGTGACGCCCGAACGAATGGCGTTGCCGGTGGGGCCCTGCCCCTGCGGCGAGCCGTCGCAACGGATATCCGCCTGGGCCGGATAGCCGCGGGCAATGCCGGCCTCGGCCACCGGACGCACCGTCACGCCGTCCTCGTCGACCAGGCCGATCCAGGCCATGCGGAACAGGTTGTCGCGCACCAGTTCCTCGCAGATGCGCGCCATCAGCTCCTGTTCCGGCAGCTCCGCCATCAGCATCTCGTTGACCGCGGCGATGGTCTGCAGCAGCAGATTGTGGCAGCGCATGACCAGCGCCTCATGCCGCTGCTCGGTCACCTCGCGCAGGCTGCCCACCATGCGCAGGGGCGTGCCGTCGGCGTCGCGCCGCATGACCTCGCCGCGGTTCCGCACCCAGATCGCGGTGCCGTCGGCATGGCGGATACGGTGCTCGCACTCGAAAGCGGCCGTGCCGTCGAGACAGTGCCGTATCGCCGTCATCACCGTTTCCCGGTCCTGCTCATGCAGCGCCGCCATGGCCTGCTGCCAGTCGTGTTCCTGCCGCCGTTCGTCCAGCCCCATCAGCCGCGCCCACTGCGCGTTATGCCTGACCTGGCCGCTACGCAGATCCCAGTCCCACATCCCCTCGCCGAGCATGGCCAGAGCATAGGCCTGCTCATCCGTGCCGCCCCCCGGTTTGTTTGCCTTGCCCGCCTTCCTGACCGCACCGGGGTCCTGCCGGGCCGCCAGCAGCGCCTTCGCCGCACGGCGGCGCCTTCTCGCCTCGCCGAGCGAAATCTCCGGGTAGACGCCCAGCGCCAGCGTCTTGCGCTTGCCGTCGAAACGGTAATCCAGCCGCCAGTAACGCGAACCATCCGGCCGCAGCAGCAAATACATGCCGCCGCCATCGGCCAGCTTGGTCGGTCTGTCGGGCGCCTTGGTCTGACGGATACGGCTATCGGTAAGGGGGACGGCACTACGGGCCATAAGGCATGCTGACAGCTATTTTCGAGCCCGGCATGCTAGCCGTCCGATGCCGTCACGGGTACCGCCAATAAGGCCCGCGGCGAATGGTACAAAAAACAGCAAAAGGCCACGCAATAATCAAGGTTTTCAGTATGACCGGGTTATCGGAAACGGCGCCATTCACGCCCTGGCGCCTGACGGAAGACGCCCGGCGAATGGCTGCGCCGCTTCAGCGCGGCACCACGCGGGCGTTCTCGCCGCTGCCTTCGACGCGCACGCCCATGCCCTCGCGCAGGCGCCCGTCCATCGGCTGCACGATCGTCACACTCCCCCCGGTTTTCATGTCGACCGTGACGCGCTGCGCATCCGCCTTATGGATTTTGCTTTCGGCATAGGTTCCGGCCAGGCCGCCCAACACCGCTCCCGCCACCGTGGCCGTGGTGCTGTCGCCTACTCCCGCGCCGAGAATGCCGCCCGCCACGGCGCCCACCGCCGTTCCCACCCCCAGCTTGTACTTGTCGTCCACCTCGATGTTTTCCAGCTTGGCCACGGTGCCGTCGCGATCCGTCTGGCTCGCCGCGGCGCTGCCCGTCTCGCCATATTTCCCCCTCTCCGGGCTGCCCAGTTCCGCACAGCCTCCAGCCAGAGCTGCCAGCAGCAGCAAGGGCAATGCAATCCGCATGTTCATGGCTCGACTCCTCTTGTGGCGCCTGGGCCGTTCAGTATAGGAAACAACCGCAGCGCCTATCCGCTGCCTTTCATCCCATTCGTCCGTGTCGCCGGATTGCGCAATCCGACACAGGGCGGTTTCAACTTACAATCACTCCGAACGTCCTGCTTTACCGCCCGGTCTCCATCCGTGCGCCAACCCCGCTCATGAATGATCCAGCTCAACAATTCGGTCTTTCCTCCCTGACCCAGTCCTGGCTTCCCGAGGCGCTGATGGTGATTGCCACGATTCTCGCCATCAATATCGGCGCCTACTATCTGCTGCGCCATATCGAAAAAATCGCCGCACGCACCTCGGCCATTTGGGATGACGCCCTGATCAAGGCCAGCCGTAAACCGCTGACGCTGATCCTGTGGGTGGCGGGCGCGGCCTTCGCCATCCAGATCGCACATCAGCACCGCGGCACGCCCGTTCCCGATTTTGTCGGGCTTGCCCGCGACACGCTCGTCATCGCCGCGCTGGCCTGGCTCCTGCTGCGGCTGATCGGCAACGCCTCCAGCAACCTCCTCGCGCGCCGCGCGGAGGCGGGCAAGGCGGTGGACCGCACCACGGTCGAAGCCCTCTCCAAGCTGGGCCGTGTCAGCGTCGTCATCCTCGCCGCCCTGGTCATCCTGCAAACGCTGGGATTCAGCATTTCCGGCGTGCTGGCTTTCGGCGGCATCGGCGGCATTGCGGTGGGCTTCGCCGCCAAGGATATGCTGGCCAACTTCTTCGGCGGCCTTACCATCTACCTGGACCGCCCGTTCACCGTGGGCGAATGGATTCGCTCGCCGGACAAGCAGATCGAAGGCACGGTGGAATACATCGGCTGGCGCCACACCCGCGTGCGCGCCTTCAACAAGAACCCGATCTACGTGCCGAATGCCCTGTTCACCACCATCGTGGTGGAAAACCCCACCCGCATGACCAACCGGCGCATCAAGGAAACCATCGGCATCCGCTACGCCGATCTCGGCAAAATGGCCGCCATCGTTGCCGACGTGAAGGCCATGCTGCAGGCGCATCCCGAAATCGACACCGGCGCCACCCTGATCGTCAATTTCAACCAGTTCGCCACCTCGTCGCTGGATTTCTTCATCTACGCCTTCACCAAGACCGTCGAGTGGGCGCGCTACCACGAGGTCAAGCAGGACGTGTTGCTGAAAGTCGCCGCCATCATCCAGGCCCACGGCGCGGAAATCGCCCTCCCCACCCGCACCCTGCATCTCGAATCCCCGGCGGACGCCGCCGGCGCCACCGGCTAGCGGCAATTGCCCCCTCAGGCGGCGGGGAAATTCCCTCCGGCCGGCGCAGGGCTCCGCCGCAGCCCCGTCCCACAGCGGCGGGCCGCCACCCGCCTTGCCAAGACGCGCGCCGGCCCCCATACTGGCCCGACGAATTGGTCTTTTGGTCAGTCCCTCTGCCCCTGGCGGGCAACCTGTCGGCTTTCCTCATTGGCTTTCCCAGCGCGCAACCCCGGCGCGGCTGCCGCAGTTCCCCGCTGCGATCGTTCACCTTTCCACCCACGCGCCAGCGTACGCATCGTCGTGCCGTCGGCCCACCATGAGGAATCAAATCATGTCGAAAGAAGAATTAGTCGAAATGGAAGGCGTCGTCAGCGAAGTGCTGCCGCAAACCCGTTTTCGCGTCACCCTGGACAACGGCTTCGAGATCACCGCCTACGCCTCCGGCAAAATGCGCAAGCACCGCATCCGCATCCTGGCCGGCGACAAGGTCACCATCGAAATGTCGCCCTACGACCTGACCAAAGGCCGCATCAACTTCCGCCACAAGGACGCCACCTCCGGGCCGCGACCCGCTCCGCAGAGACGATACTGAATTACGCGGGAAAGCCCCCCAGGGCTGTTTTTCAGCTGCCCCGACGGCAGCATGCCTCATGCGCTGATGCGCACCTCGGTTCCCACCTTCACCAGATCGAACAGTTCGGCCACGTCCGCATTCTTCATGCGGATGCAGCCATGCGATGCCGGCGTGCCGAGCTTGTGTTCCTCGTTGGTGCCGTGGATGTAGATATAGCGGTTGTGGGTGTCCACCGTGCCGCCCTGGTTTTTGCCCGGCTCCAGCCCTTCCAGCCACAGGATGCGCGTCAGGATCCAGTCGCGCCCGGGGTTCGCGGCATCCAGTTCGGGGGTCCAGATTTCGCCCGTGGGCTGGCGCGATTTGAAGGCCGCACATAGCGGCGCGCCGGCGCCGATCTTTTCCGCGATGCGGTGGCGCCCGCGCGGCGTGCAGTAGCTGCCGCTCTGCTCCCCCGCCCCGTTGGCCGCGGTGGACACCGGATACTGGCGGATCAGCATGTCGCCGTCCGGATACGGCTCCCACAGGTACAACTGCTGCAGGCGCATGTCCACCTCGATCACCAGATCGCTCATTGCGCTGCCTCCTTTTTCTGCTGCCGGCGTGCCTCGAAGAAGCCCGAGATCATCGCCGCGCAGTCGTCCGCCAGCACCCCGCCGGAAATCTCGCAATGGTAGTTGAGGCGCGGCTCGGCAAACACGTCGACGATGCTGCCGTGCGCGCCGGTCTTGTATTCCTTCGCCCCGTACACCACCCGCGCCACCCGCGCATGCAGGATCGCCCCCGCGCACATCACGCACGGCTCCATCGTCACATACAGGGTGCAGCCCACCAGCCGGTAATTGCCGAGCCGCCCCGCCGCATCGCGCAGCGCCATCACTTCGGCATGCGCCGTGGGGTCGTGGCTGGAAATCGGCTGGTTATAGCCGCGCCCGACGATCTCGCCGCCGCACACCACCAGCGCCCCCACCGGCACCTCGCCCGCGTCCCAGCCCTGGCGCGCGAGTTCCAGCGCGGCGCGCATGTAATCCTCGTCTTCGGTCATACGTGTTCCAGCCAGTCGCAAGAGTCAACCCGGTTTATGTCTTTCTGGCTGGTCATGCGCGGTCGTTCTCGCGCTCGACCCGGGTGTCGATTCCGGATAGAAAAGCACGCGCGGCGAGTGTGGGTTGTTCAGCGATCGATTCGATGTAGCCGCCCCGAACGCGTGCCCCGAGTTTTTGGCCTGGCCGGACATTCAGCAAGCAACACGGGTTGCGTGAGATGACTGCCTGAAATTCGGGAGAAACAGCGATGGTTGTCATACAAAATCTCTGGAGGCGAGAGTCATTTCCCCGTTATTCGGCTGGTCGCCGTATCGTCCAACAGACGTCTGCCGTGTATGACGGCCGTCACCAGTATGTGTGCCGGCTGAATCCGATAAATCAAACGATAGCTGTATACAAAACGTTCCCGCAAGTCGGGTTGGTTCAGTTCGGGGACGATGCGTCCTGTCTGAGGAAACTGGCCCAGCCCAGAGGCTGCCACCAGTATTTTTTCGACAACCGCAGCCGCATAAAATGCTGAGTCGCGCGCGATATAACGCGCTATGTCATCTACGTCGTCCAGTGCTTCGGGCGACCAGACTACGACTTGATCAACCATTTACCCAGACGATCCTCTGCCTGCACTTGCGATATGGCGCCTTCGGCTTCTGCCCGCTCCAGCCCGCGCCGTATTTTCTCGATGACATACAGATGGTATTGCACGTCTTCCAGCGAACTGCCTTCCGGCAGCCGTTCGAGCAGGGAAGCGACTTCCTGTTTCGCTGTTTGCATGGCTGTCTCCAGTAAATAGCTGCCTTGACAGTTTATCACCCAGCGCCTGCGTCTTCCTCCAGCGCGGCGCGCATGTAGTCTTCGTCCGTCATCACATATCCAGCGGGCTCAACACCCCGTGTCCGCCCTTGTTCAATACATGGGTGTAAACCATCGTCGTCGCCACGTCCTTGTGGCCCAGCAGTTCCTGAATCGTGCGGATGTCCTGCCCGCGCTCCAGCAGATGCGTGGCGAACGAATGCCTCAGCGTATGCGGCGTCGCGGGCTTGGCCAGGCCCACCGCCTGCACCGCCCGCTTCATCGCGCGCTGCAGCAGCTTTTCGTCGAGATGATGCCGGCGTTCCTCGCCGCTGCGCGGGTCGATCGAATAGCTGCCCGACGGAAACACATACTGCCAGCCCCACTCCGTCGGCGCGTTCGGATACTTGCGTGCCAGTGCATCCGGCAGGTAAACCGAGGCCTTGCCTGCCCGCAAATCCCGCTCGAACAGATCGCGTCGCCATGCCAGATGGGCCTGCAAATCGGCCTTTACCGACTCGGGCAGCATGGTCACCCGGTCTTTCGCCCCCTTGCCATCGCGCACCACGATCTCGCCGCGCGTGAATTCCACATCCTTCACCCGCAACCGGATCACCTCCATCAAGCGCATCCCCGTACCGTACAGCAGACGCGCCAGCAGTCCGTAGACGCCCTCCATCTTCCCCAGCACCGCCCGCACCTCGTCGCGCGTCAGCACCACCGGCAAATGCCGCGGGCGCTTGGCGCGCGTCACCTTGTCCAGCCTGGGCAACTCGATACCCAGCACCTCGCGGTACAGAAAAAGCAAGGCCGACAAAGCCTGGTTCTGCGTCGCCGCCGCCACATTGCCCTCCACCGCCAGATGCGTCAGGAACGCCTCGACTTCCTGCGTGCCCAGGTCACGCGGGTGGCGCTTGCCGTGGAACAGAATGAAACGCCGAATCCACTGCACATATTGCGTCTCGGTACGAATGCTGTAATGCTTGACACGAATCCGGTCACGAACCTGATCGAGAAGTTTGGGAGACGGGGAGGAAGGTGTGTCTGCTGGCGGCATATATCCCCCTATTAATAACGAGAAACCATATAAATCAAATAGATCGTGAAGTTAGTTCTCGCTTTATACACCTTGTTTGAAACTATATATACACCTTTCAAGGTGTATATTGCACGTTGGGCGTCTTGGGAAACTCCTCGGTGAACGAAAACACTAGTGCGTGGCTATTGACACTAGTGGTTTCTAGTGCAACACTAGTGATTCCTTCCACATAGGAGACTCACATGCCACAGTTCACCGTTGATGAAGACCTAGCCGCATTAGTTGAAAAGCTGGCGAAGCCGAAGCCCTTCGAGAATCTTTCCTTTAATGCCGCATTGAGGCGCGTCCTCCAGGCGCATATCAAGCCGAAGAAAGCCGATCCGGAGTTGGAGCAGTTACTTGCTGAGTCTATGGCCTTGAGAAATGGAGCGAAGAAGGCACCCTCGCCTAGTCCTCAGCAGTGGGCAGCCAGTGTCCCTGAGCTGAAGACGAAGAAAGGCTTGGGCACATGGCAGGCGATCTGCGACGTGCTAAAGATTGAAACCGCCGGCGATTCGGCGAGAAGGAAGCTAAGGAATTGGGTAAAGGCAAATCGTCCTAGCTGGCCATCCGTTCCTGAACTCAGTGGGGATTGAAGGTGCGACGCCCAACCCTTCATTCGAGCGGACCTGCGCGAAAAGCCGCGCAGGCCGCTCAATTCGAACGTTGGGCAACTTCTTCCATCCGCGCTGCTCGTCCTCGTCGCAAACCATCTCGACAGCGGGCGTGCGCCACTTCGCGATTTGGCCGTCTGCGCCAACCTTGAGGATGATGTAGTCGCCATAGCCGTTATCGCCGGGGCACAGGAAGTCATCGGGGACATAGAAGCCCGCCCACTTCGCTACGCGCTTGCGCTCGTCGTCCAGCAGCCAGTATTCGCCGGCATCGCACACCTTGAAGTGCACGTCGGCTGTGGTGCCTTGCGGCCAGCCCATCACCATGCCGTCTGCCAGGCGGATCACTGGCGCCCAGAGTTCTCCCTTGCGCTGCGGTATCAGCGCTCCGTCGGTGTCGGTGGTTCCGTTCACCGTGGCGTCTTCCCAGTAGCGCACTTCGGCGCCCACTTCCAAATACGTTGCTTGCATCGTTACTCTCCTAGGTATCGAAACAGTTGCCCAACACGTCATTCCAGCGGACCGGCCTTCGGCCGCCCGCTGAATTCGGCGTTAGGCTGAACACAAAGGAAACAAATGAACACACGGAATCTGCTTGTTCTGCCAGATGATTTGCCTGTCCCTGAAGATGATGGTGCATGCGCCCATCTGGAAGGGATGAATATGCCTACCATCGCTCTGGCAAGCACTTCAGGCACCAAGATAAACCTTGGGCTTGAGGGTGGAATATCCGTCGTTTATTTTTACCCCATGACCGGGAGGCCGGATGCGCCTCCGATGCTTGGTTGGAATGAGATTCCTGGCGCAAGAGGATGCACGCCACAATCCTGTTCATTTCGTGACCATCATTCTGACTTTCTCAATTTAGGGGTCAAGGTATATGGCATCAGTTCGCAATCATCGGAGGACCAGAAAGAAGCTGTTCAGCGCCTCCATTTGACTTTTGAGTTATTGAGCGACAGCAGTTTTGTGTTGGCAACCGCATTGAGGCTGCCTACGTTCAAATACAACTCCTTACGCCTCATCAAAAGGCTCACCCTCATTATTAATAACGGTTCGATACGCAAAGTGTTCTATCCAGTTTTTCCGCCAAACGAAAATGCCGCCAATGTCATCGCTTGGCTTCAGAAAAACGATGCCTAACACTGCATTCCACCCGACCCACTACAGCGGGCTTCGCCCGCTTCCGTGGTCGGGTGAATTTGAACGTTAGGTTTTGCATGTTCGAGAAATCAATGCATTACGTAAACTGGGTTCTGTTTATTGCTGCCATTCTGGCTACGTTATTGGTTTCTTTTAGAATCGCTCAGGGGCTAATTACAGGCACTGTTTGTCTCGGTCGCGTGTGCAATGCACAAGCCAGCCAACCCTTTTGGTATTGGGCATACCTTGTCATGTATAGCGTCGCTATCCCTGCCCTTATATCGGCTAGCAAAAGGTTAAAGAAAGAAATTCGTGCATACAAACCAACCTAACCCGGCGCTCAACCTCGCTCCCTTCGGTCGCTGGACGCCGCTGAAGCGGCGCCGGTTAGCTCTACTACATGGACTCCCCCTATCACGCAAAGCATCCGGACGTTGATTCGGTTGTAAGACTGCGGCTCTACATACGGCCTGTTGATGGGCATTGCCCTGGCCTTGATGAAAATGCGCGGGGTGCGGGTCTCATTCGTTAGTCGGCCTTCTCGGCCATTGAGTTAAACAGACTTTTGCACCCGGGTCTGACCGATTCGTCATCCATTGCCTTTGCAGTGATTCGGCGGTTTGCTCCTTTAGCTACAGACGCTGTTCTGTCAGTCGTGCGATAAACCTCAAGCGGGCGCCAGCGGATTCGACGCCTGTGTCCGGTAACCCTCTCCACGGGAGAGCATCGCCCAGATGATGCGGGCGTTCTTCGCCGCCAACGCCACCGCTGCCCGTTTGTAACCCCGGCGCTCGATCAGATCGCGCAGCCAGCAACTGACGCGATCCTGCTTGTCGTCCTTGAGTGCGGCGAGGACCGAGCGCGCACCGTGAATTAGCAACATGCGCAGATATTTGTCGCCTTGTTTGGTTATCCGCCCCAGCCGGGTCTTGCCGCCGGTGCTGTACTGACGGGGAACCATGCCGAGCCAGGCGGCCAGTTGCCGTCCGTTGTGAAACTGTTGGGGGTCGGCGATGCTGGCGACCATGGCGGTAGCAGTGACCGCTCCCACGCCGGGCAAACTCATCAGACGACGGGCGGGTTCGCTCTGCCGCGCCAGGCTTTCGATCTCGCGGTCGTAGTCGAGGATCTGCTGGTTGAGCTGCAGAATGCGCTGGTAGATATCATGAAGCAGTCGCCGCGCCAGGCCGGGCAGGCCGTTCTCCGCATCTTCGAGGATGTCGGGAATGTGATGTTGGGCGGGGTAACGACCCTTGGGCATGATGAGGCCGAATTCGCTCATGAGGCCGCGTATCTGATTGATCTGGGCGGTGCGCTCGGCAACGACGGTGTTGCGGATACGGTGCAGGCTCAAGACGGCCTGCTGCTCAACGGATTTCACGGGGACGAAGCGCATGGCAGGTCGGCTGACGGCTTCGCAGATGGCTTCGGCATCATTGCCGTCGTTCTTGCCGCTTTTGCGGTAAGGAATGACAAAACGCGGAGCGATGATGCGGGCGTCGTGGCCGAGACTGCGCAAGGCCCGCGCCCAGTGGTGGGCGCCGCTGCACGCTTCCATGCCGATGATTGCGGGCGGCAGGTTGGCGAAGCATTCGAGCAGTTTGCCGCGCGATACGGCCTTCTTCAGCACGACCTTGCCATGCGAATCCACGCCGTGCACACTGAATACGTTCTTGGCCAGGTCAATTCCTACGGTAGTAACATTCATGACGGACTCTCCTCCTCTTTCGATTGATCGGAACGACTCCATTCAATCTGGCACATCAGATGCCATCGGGGGCGGGGGAGTCCATTCCATTCGTTAGTCGTCACGGAGGCAGTCCCTTGCAGTTCGATACCTGGCTCGTCTACCTCGTTGCTTCGATCGGGCTCTCCCTTTCGCCGGGCCCGAACGGACTCCTCGCGCTAACCCACGGGGCACTGCACGGCCGGCGCAAGACCTTGTTCACCATCTTCGGGGGAGCCGTTGGCTTCGTGACGATCATCGCCCTGTCAATGTTCGGCATTGGCGCCCTCATCAAGTCGTCGGTGGTCTGGCTCGCCGTGCTCAAGTGGCTTGGCGGCGCCTACCTCGTGTGGCTGGGCATTCAGGTTTGGCGCTCCCCGCCGATCGCCGTTGATCTGGGCGAATCGCGCCCACTGGCAACGGGTTGGTCGCTCTTCCGCCAAGGCGCGTTGTCGGCGGCCACCAATCCAAAGGGTTTGCTGTTCTTCACCGCCTTTCTGCCGCACTTCATCGATCCGGGCCGCGGTCTTGTGCTGCAGTTCGCCGTGCTGGCAGGCACCTTCGTGGCAACCGAGGTGCTCACCGAGTACATGCTTGCCAGCGCGGCAAGCAGAATCCGCCCCTGGCTCGGCCGCGTCGGGCGCCGGTTCAACCGAGTTTGCGGTGGCTTGTTTGCGGCAATTGGCGCGGCACTTCCACTCCGCAGCTGAACGCAGCGACGCCTAACCCATTGCTCTAGCGGAGTGCCACGCCGGTGGTCTCGCTTGGCTCGAACGATATGCCCGTATACGCTACGGTTTTTTGGGATGTCACCGGATCATGGCGAAGAAGCCGCTTTCAAGCATGGCGCCGGCAGGCGCGGAGCAGGCAGACGGCGGGCAATCGCCGTCGTGGGCGAACAGCAGCGAGCGCTACGGGTCGGTTGCCCAGGCATTGCACTGGAGCATCGCCGTCCTGTTCCTGGTCTGCTATGTGGCGGTCTACTACCGGCACTGGTTTACGCTGCCGAAAACGCCCGCCAACTGGCTCGCCCTGCAAACGCATCTGGTCGCGGGCGTTGCCGTCGCCGCACTGGTCGTGGCGCGCGTGTTCTGGTTCTTCCGCAGCATCCAGCCGGACGATCCGCCCGGCACCCGTTTCGAGCACCTCGCATCGCACGGGATGCATCGCGCGCTGTACCTGTTCATGATCGTCATGCCCATCAGCGGCTATCTGGGAACCGGGGTTGCGATCGAGTTCATGGGGCTTGGCGACATCCCGAGCTTCAAGGACACCGGACTCTTCAAGTCGCTCGGCGTAGCCTGGGAAACATTCGAAAAACCGGTCGACTTCGTGCACAAGAATTCCGGCGCATATCTGGTCTGGGTTCTGGTTCTGCTCCATACCGGTGCCGCCCTCTTCCACCATTACGTCAAGCGCGACGACGTGCTGCGCCGCATGCTGCCTTGAGCCCGGGCATCGGGCATTTTCATCCGGTCTGCGGCCACCCCGGGCACCCCCCGCAAGGCAAGCCGCCGCCATCCGCGACGTGGGGACGACCTCGCGCGCTCGCTTCGACCATGGGACGACCCAGCGCAAAGGAGATTCGTTGAATGAACTGGGCCATTTTGTTTGTCGCAGGACTGCTTGAGATCGGCTGGGCAATCGGCTTGAAGTACACCGACGGTTTTACGCGTTTCTGGCCGACCGTTGGAACCGTGGCGGCGATGGTGGCGAGCCTGGCATTGCTCGGCATCGCGATGCGTTCGCTGCCGGTCGGCACGGCGTATGCCGTCTGGGTTGGCGTGGGCGCTGTCGGCACGGCCTTGCTCGGCATCGTGTTGCTGGGCGAGGCGGTAAACGCGGCGCGGATTTTCAGCCTTGCGTTGATCGTGGCGGGCATTGTCGGATTGAAGCTGGCGACGCCTGCCTGACCGCGGCGGCACCGACGGCCCCGCTGGGGGCGCGGCTCGATTTGCGCAGGTGCCGCTTGTCTGCGGAGTGACTATAGTGGTTGGGAGGGTGCTGGCCCGCCGCCTCGGGCGGCCGGCGATCAGACGGCGCTTTTTTCGACCAGGGAGGTTTCATGAACAATGCAATCACGCTGCTTGCACGGATTCTTCTCGCCCATATTTTCCTCATCTCCGGACTGGGCAAACTCGGTGCCGGCTACATCGGAACGCAGGGCTATATGGAGGCCATGGGACTGCCCGGCATGCTGCTGCCGCTGGTCATCGCACTGGAAATCGGCGGCGGCCTCGCCTTGATCGCGGGTTTCCTCACGCGCTGGGCCGCGCTTGCGCTGGCAGCATTCAGCATCGTTTCGGCCCTGCTCTTCCACGCCGACTTCGGCGACCAGACCCAGACGATCATGTTCATGAAGAACCTTGCCATGGGAGGCGGGCTGCTGATGCTCTATGTCCACGGCGCCGGCGCATTCAGCGTGGATGCGAAACGCGGCGGATGAGGCGGATAACCTGATGGACCTTCGCGTCAAGCGCGTCTACGCATCCCCGTCGCCGGAGGACGGCGCGAGGATTCTGGTCGACCGCCTGTGGCCGCGCGGCCTCAGCCGCGAAAAGGCCCGCGTCGATCTGTGGCTGAAGGAGCTTGCGCCCAGCACCGAGCTGCGCAAGTGGTTCAATCACGACCCCGCAAAATGGGACGAATTCAGACAGCGCTACCGGCAGGAACTGCGCCAGCAGCCGGCGGCACTGGCGCAACTGGCCGAACTGGCCGGCACGCGCCCCGTGACATTGCTGTTCGGCGCAAAGGAAGAGCGGTTTAACGACGCAGTGGCCCTGAAAGCCATCATTCTTGCCCGTGGCCGCTAGCGCAATCCGTCGTCTCCGCGCCCGAAACGCTCCGCACCCTGGGCGGTCGATGGGGTCGATCCAGCTTTATCGAATTGCAGACCGAGAATGGCGGCGCGCGGGCCGACGGGATCGCCAGGGTCGTGGGCGCAAAGCTGCGGGTCAGTTTCTTCCGCCCTTTCTATGGCGAATACCGGCGCCGCGCTCATCGCCTTCCCGGTCGATGGGTCAGTTTCTTCCGCCCTTTCTATGGCGAATACCGGACCTGGCGCTCGATCCGGGCTACCGCTGGGTGCGGCTCGACAAACCCGGCCGAAAACACGCCTGGATACTGGCGTTCCTGAGAACTCCGCACACCGGAAAATGAGAGATCGACGGAAAAGAGAACAGGCGCGGCATCCCATCGTCAAAGCCTCCGCCATGCCGCGCGCCGTTCAGGCCGGCATCGCCGGACATGGCAGGGAAAGCCGTTCCGGGCCTTGTTCCGCTTCTTCTGCAACCAACACAACGCTTTTCGGCAACGCATGGACCTGGTTTTAATTCATGGAATGGGCAGAACCCCTCTCTCGATGGCACGGCTGCGCCGGCGATTGCGGCGGGCCGGCCACAATCCGATGCTGTTTGGCTACGTTCCGGCATTTGAAACCCTGCAGGGTGCGGTCGCGCGCCTGGTGAAGCTGATCGATCGCCGGGTGGACAGCGGGAACTACGCGCTGGTGGGGCATTCGCTGGGGACGGTGATCATCCGGACGGCGCTCGGCCAGCTGGAAAACCGGGCGCCATCCGCCTGTTTCTTCCTGGCGCCACCGATGGTTGCCTGCAGGGCCGCCAGGTTTTTTTCCCGCTTCCGGCTGTATCGATTGCTGACGGGCGAAATGGGCCGCTTGCTGGCGCTTGAATCGTTCATGCTGCAATTGCCGATGCCGTCGATGCCGACCCGGATCTATGCGGGCGTCGGCTGCCCGCGCGCGCCCTGGCTGCCGTTCGGCATGGAGGCCAACGACTGCATCCTCGGCGTGTCCGAAGCCACCGGCCGCTTCGAGGCGGAATCGGTCAAGGTGCCTGCCAGCCACACCTTCATCATGAATTCGAAGCAGGTTTTCGACGACATGCTGGATTTCCTGAAACCACTGGCCTGACCGCACGCTCACCCGGGAGAACGCCATGGAGCCACGCATCAGTCTCATCACCCTCGGCGTCGCCGATCTCGGGTGCGCCGCCCGCTTCTACCAGGACTGCCTTGGCCTGCCGCGGCTGGAAATGCCGCCGTCGGTGACGTTCTTCGAGCTCGGGAAAACCTGGTTTGCGCTCTGGTCGCGGCAAAGCCTGGCCGCCGACGCCGGCCTCGCAGCGGAAGGCTCGGGCTTTCGCGGCTTCGCGCTGGCGCATAACGTGCGCTCGCCGGCGGAAGCGGATGCGCTGCTTGCGCGGGTTGCCGCCTGCGGCGCCGTCGTCACCCAGCCCGGACAGCCGACGGACTGGGACGGCTACTCCGGCTATTTCACCGACCCGGATGGATTTGTCTGGGAGATTGCGCATAATCCGGGGGTTCCGCATGTCTGAGCAAGCGGCGTCTCAACCGGACCGTCTTAACCGGACAAGGAGCCCCGTCATGATCCACCTGCCCGACTCGCTGCACGCCTGGGGAACGCCAGGGTTCGAGACCGTTTTCAAGCAGGAAGTCGAACGTCTGGATGCCACGCATCTGCCGCTGCAACAGGGCCTCGCCATCAGCAGCCACGTCACGGACCGACCTTTCCAGGCGATGCCTATCAGCGCGCGCGAAGAATCCGGCCTGATCCGCGTCAAGGCAGGGATTTTTTACACGGGGGTGATTGCCGGCTGCAGTTGCGCGGACGATCCCACGCCCATCGACGAACAGACAGAATACTGCGTAGTGCAGTTCGATATCGATCCGGCGACGGCCAGAGCCACGGTGACGCTGCTGGAGGAATAGGCGGCCGCCGCTTGCCGGCGTCCCGGTTAGCCGCATGCGGGGGTACCGGGGCCGCAGGTAGCCGCTAGGGTGCGGCAGGCCTGATTTCCAGCTCTTCCGGATACGGCCGGCTCGGGTACTGGAAGGCAACCGGTCCGTCGGGCTTCGCATGCACGAACTGGTGCACGAACGGGTCGGCGGAGTCGGCCATCTCGGCGGCATTGCCCTCGGCCACCACCACGCCGTCGTGGATGAAATAGACGTAGTCGGCAACCTTCAGCGACTCCGACACGTCGTAGGTCACCACGACCGAGGTCAGCCCGAGCGCATCGTTGAGGCGCCGGATCAGGTTGGCGATGGTGTTGAGCGAGATCGGGTCGAGGCCGGCGAAAGGCTCGTCGTACATGATCAGCATGGGGTCGAGCGCGATCGCCCGCGCCAGCGCCACGCGGCGTTCCATGCCGCCCGACAGCTCGCCGGTGGCGAGCGCGTGGGCGCCGCGCAGGCCGACGGCGTGCAGCTTCATCAGCACCAGATCGTGGATCGCGTCCTCCGGCAGGTCGGTATGCTCGCGCATCGGATAGGCGATGTTGTCGAACACCGACAGGTCGCTGAACAGCCCGCTGACCTGGAACATCATCCCCATCTTGCGTCGCATCGCGTAGAGATCGGCGTTGTTCAGTTCGTGCACCACCTGGCCGTCGAATGTCACGCTGCCGCGCGACGGTTTGAGCTGGCCGCCGAAGTGGCGCAGCAGCGTGGTCTTGCCGCAGCCGCTGACGCCGAGGATGGCGACGATCTTGCCGCGCGGGATGGCGAGATCGATCCCGCCGAGCACCTGGCGCTCGCCATAGGCGAAATGCAGGTCGCGGATCTCGATCAGGGCGTCGGTGTTCGCTTGCAGGGACGGCATGATCAGATCTCGCTCAACAGTGCTTGCGGCGCTTCCAGCGCGGTCTTCACCGCCACCAGGAACTGCACCGCGTCGCGGCCGTCGATCAGCCGGTGGTCGTAGGTCAGCGCCAGGTACATCATCGGGCGGATGACGACTTGGCCGTTTTCGGCGACCGGGCGTTCCTGGATGGTATGCATGCCGAGGATGGCCGACTGCGGCGGGTTGAGGATGGGTGTCGACAGCAGCGAACCGAACACGCCGCCGTTGGTGATGGAAAAGCTGCCGCCCGACAGGTCTTCGAGGGTAAGCCTGGCCTCGCGCGCACGGCGGGCGAAATCGGCGATGGCCGCTTCGATCCCGGCCGGCGACAGGGTCTGCGCGCGGCGCAGGATCGGCACCACCAGACCGCGCGGGCTGGAGATGGCGATGCCGATGTCGACGTCGCCATGCCACACGATGTCGTTGCCGTCGATGCTGGCGTTGACGACGGGGAACTGCTGCATCGCCTGGCACACCGCACGCACGAAGAACGACATGTAGCCGAGCTTGACGCCGTGTTTCACCTCGAACTCGGCCTTGAAGCGCTGGCGCAATTCGTTCACCGGCTGCATGTTCGCCTCGTTGAAGGTAGTGAGCATGGCGGCGGTGTGCTGCGCCGCGACCAGACGCTCGGCCACCCGCTGGCGCAGGCGCGACAGCGGTTCGCGTTTGATCGCTGCGGGAATCACGGCCGCCCCCTCTCCCGCAAGCGGGAGATAAGCAGCGACTTGCCCGCTTGCGGGCTTAGTCGATTGCTTAGTGGCTTCATCAGGGTTGGGGAGAGGGCTTTCGCCCGGCACGGCGACGGGAGCCGGCGGCGGCGCCGGCAACGGCACGCTGGTTTTTGCCGGCACCGCCATGCTCGCAGCCGGCGCCGCCGCCTGCACGGCCTGCGCCGCGGGCGCGGGTGCAACCACACCCTCGCCGGTCTCGATCACCGCCACCACCTCGTCGGCCTTCACCACCGCGCCCTCCTCCCTGCGCAGTTCGAGCAGCGTGCCGGACGCCGGCGCGGGGATTTCCAGGATCACCTTGTCGGTTTCCAGATCGACCAGGGTTTCGTCGCGCGCCACCGTCTCGCCCACCTGTTTGCGCCACGGCAGCAGGGTGCCGCTGGCGACCGAATCGGACAGGGTCGGCACACGCACGTCAATTTTCATACGAAGTCTCCAACGCATCGTTCAGCAGCGCGTCCAGTTCCGCCCGGTGGCGCGAGGCATACCCCGACGCCGGCGCCGCGGCAGCCGGGCGGCCGGCGTAATTGAAGCGCCGGCCGTTCGGCGCGCAGTGGTTGAGATGGTGCAAGGTCTGGAACCACGCGCCCTGGTTCATCGGCTCTTCCTGCGCCCAGACGAAGGTATCGGCCTGCGGATAGGCATTCAGCACGGCGCGGAATTCGGCTTCCGGGAAGGGGTAGAGCTGTTCGATACGCACCAGCGCGATATCGTCCAGCCCGCGCGCGACACGCGCCGCTTCGAGGTCGAACCATATCCGCCCGCTGCACGCCACCACGCGTTTGCAATCGCGCGGCGCGCGGCGCGGATCGTCGATCACGGGCAGGAATGCTCCGCCGCTCAGGTCCGCCAGCGACGAGGTGGAGGCCGGATGGCGCAGCAGGCTCTTCGGGCTCATGATCACCAGCGGTTTTCTCAGCGGGCGCACGCTCTGCCGCCGCAGCAGGTGGAACATCTGCGCCGGCAGCGTCGGCACGCATACCTGGATGTTGTCCTGCGCGCACAGCTGCAGATAGCGTTCGAGGCGGGCCGACGAATGCTCCGGGCCCTGCCCCTCGAAGCCGTGCGGCAGCAGCAGCGTGAGGCCGCACAGCCGCCCCCACTTGGCCTCGCCGCTGGTGATGAACTGGTCGATCACCACCTGCGCGCCGTTGGCGAAATCGCCGAATTGCGCCTCCCACACCACCAGCGTGTCGGGATCGGCGGTGGCGTAGCCGTATTCGAACGCCAGTACGGCCTCTTCCGACAGCAGCGAATCGATGATGGTGAAATCGCCCTGCTGGTTGTGGATATGCTCAAGCGGGACGTAGACGCCGCTCTGGCGGCGCTCGCGCTTCTGGTCGTGCCATACCGCGTGACGGTGAAAGAAGGTGCCGCGCGCCGAATCCTGGCCCGACACCCGCACGTTGTGGCCGGCGTCGAGCAGACTGGCGTAGGCCAGATTTTCGGCGTAGCCCCAGTCCACCGGCAGTTCGCCCGCGCGCATCCGGCGGCGGTCGTCCAGCACTTTCCGTACCCGCGGATGCAGCTCGATCTCGTGCTGCAGCAGCGTGATGCGATCGCCCAGAAAATCCAGCCGGGTGGCCGGCACGGCAGTCGGCACGTCGCCGGAACCGCCTCTGAAGCGCTCCCAGTGGGTGGCGAAGGTCTGCTTGAAATCGGACAGCGCCGGCAAGCTCGGCGACTCGCCATGCTCCAGCCGCGCGCGGCAGGCATCGACCAGGTCGTCGGCCTGCGCCTGGTCGAGCAGCCCCTCGTCCACCAGCCGCTGCGCATACAGAGTGCGCGTGCTGGGATGCGCCTGGATGCGGCGATACATCAGCGGCTGGGTGGCGAGCGGCTCGTCCTGCTCGTTGTGGCCGTGGCGGCGGTAGCACACCAGATCGATGAAGACGTTCTTGTGGAAGGTGTAGCGGTAGTCGACCGCGGTCTGCACCGCGAACGCCACCGCCTCGGGGTCGTCGCCGTTGACGTGCAGCACCGGTGACTCGACCATTTTCGCGACGTCGGTGCAGTAGAGGGTGGAACGTACGTCGCGCGGGTCGGAGGTGGTGAAGCCGATCTGGTTGTTGATCACCACATGGATCGCACCGCCGTTCCTGAAACCGCGCGTCTGCGACATGTTGAGACTTTCCATCACCACGCCCTGCCCCGACAGCGCGGCATCGCCGTGCAGGATCACCGGCACCACTTCGTAGCCGAGCACGTCGCCGCGCCGGTCCTGGCGCGCGCGCACCGAGCCGCGCACCACCGGATGCACGATCTCGAGATGCGAGGGGTTGAACGCCAGCGCCAGGTGCACCGGCCCGTATGGCGTGGAAATATCGGTGGAAAAGCCCTGGTGGTATTTGACGTCGCCCGACAGCGGCGAGTCCGCGTCGCCGTTCGCCGGTTCTTCGTACAGGCTTTCGAGCGGGCGCCCCATGATGTTGGCCAGCACGTTGATGCGCCCGCGATGCGCCATGCCCATGACGATTTCCTTGGCGCCGTGGCGCGCGCAGCGCGCGATCACCTGGTCGAGCAGCGGGATCAGGCTCTCGCTGCCTTCCAGCGAGAAGCGTTTCTGCCCGACATGGCGGGTGTGCAGGAATTTTTCCAGCGTCTCGGCATCGGTCAGCCGCTTCAGCAACTGCATCTTGAGCGGGGTGGGCACGCCGAAACGCCCCTGCGCGCTTTCGATGCGTTCCTGCAGCCAGCGTTTGCGCGCCACGTCGGTGATATGCATGTATTCCACGCCGACATGGCCGCAATAGGCGCTGTTCAGGCGCTGCAGAATATCGGCCAGGGTGGTGCGCCCCACACCGAACAGCGATCCGGTCTCGAACTCGCGGGTCAGGTCCGCCTCGGTCAGGCCGTAGTGCGCCGGGTCGAGTTCGGGGCTCGGCGGCGGCTCGAAACGCCGCAGGGGATCCAGCTCGGCCTGCCGCACGCCCAGATAACGGTAGGCATTGATCAGCCGCAGCACCGCGACCTGGGCGGCATCCGATGCGGCTGGCGCACCCGGCAACGGCTGTTGCAGCCAGGGCGCCAGCGCATCGTCGCCGAACTGCTCCAGATACGCCGCATTGCCGGCGTAAAGCGGTGACGTCAGGTGCCAGTCGGGTTTGTTCATGTCGAAGCGGTCGGCCAACGCGCTGCCTGCTCAGGCGCCGCGCCGATCCAGCGGCACGTATTCGCGCCGCGTCGAACCCGTATAGAGCTGACGCGGGCGGCCGATCTTGTGGGCGGGATCGGCGAGCATTTCATTCCACTGCGCCACCCAGCCCGCGGTGCGGGCAAGCGCGAACAACACGGTGAACATGCTGCTGGGAATCCCCATGGCGCGGAAGATGATGCCGGAATAGAAATCGACGTTGGGATAGAGCTTGCGCGAGATGAAGTAGTCGTCTTCCAGCGCGATGCGCTCGAGTTCCATCGCCATCTTGAACTGCGGATCGTCGCGCAGGTCGAGTTCGTCCAGCACTTCGTAGCAGGTCTGGCGAATGATGCGGGCGCGCGGATCCATGTTCTTGTAGACGCGATGGCCGAAACCCATCAGGCGGAAGGCGTCGGTCTTGTCCTTGGCGCGCTTGATGTATTCGGGAATGCGCGAGACGTCGCCCATTTCGTCGAGCATTTTCAGCACCGCCTCGTTGGCGCCGCCGTGCAGCGGCCCCCACAGCGAGGCCATGCCGGCCGCGACGCAGGCATAGGGATTGGCGCCGCTGGAGCCGGCCAGCCGCACGGTCGAGGTCGAGGCGTTCTGCTCATGATCGGCGTGCAGGATGAAGATGCGGTCGAGCGCGCGCGCCAGCACCGGATTGGGTTCGTAGGGCTCGCACGGGGTGGAGAACATCATGTGCATGAAGTTCTCGGCGTACGACAGGCGGTTCTGCGGATAGACGAAGGGCTGGCCTTCGTTGAACTTGTAGGCCCAGGCCGCCACCGTGGGGATCTTGGCAATCAGGCGATGCGCGACGATTTCACGATGACGCGGATCGAACAGGTCGGTGCCTTCATGGTAGAAGGCCGACATCGCGCCGGTGACGCCGATCATCACCGCCATCGGGTGCGCGCTGCGGCGGAATCCGCGGAACACGTTCTCCATCTGGTCGTGCAGCAGGCTGTGATGGCGGATCGAGTGTTCGAACGCCATTTTCTGTTCGGCTACAGGCAGCTCGCCGTGGATCAGCAGATGGCAGACCTCCATGTAATCCGACTGGTAGGCCAGTTCATCGATCGGGTAGCCGCGGTAATACAGCAGCCCTTCGTCGCCATCGATGTAGGTGATGGCGGAGTTGCAGCTGGAGGTAGCGGTGAAACCCGGGTCGTGGGTAAAGTAGCCGTGCGAGCCGAGCGTGCGGATATCGATCACCGGCTTGCCATAGGTGCCCTGCTCGACAGGCAGTTCGATGGACGGACTGCCGTCGCTGAAAGTGAGGGTGACGGTTTTTTTCATTGCAATTCCAAAAATACTGCAGCCCGATAATGCCGTAGGCGTTCAACAAGCGCTTCGAGAGCGGCATCGCCCGCAGGCGACCTGCCTTGCAGCCGGTCGATAATTTCCATGTCGGACAAGGCCAGCAAGCGCGCCAGCGCGGCTGTCTCGCAAGGCTGAAGTGTAGCGCGGTGCGCTTGCAGAAAGCCACCCAACCAGAGATCGAGTTCGAGCAATCCGCGGCGGCAGCGCCAGGCCAGCGCGTCAGACACGCCGTTTCACCAGCAAGGATTTGATGCGCCCGATTGCCGCCGTCGGGTTCAGCCCCTTGGGGCAGGCATCGACGCAATTCATGATGCCGCGGCAGCGATACAGCCGGTATGGGTCTTCCAGGTTGTCGAGCCGTGCGGGCGTTGCTTCGTCGCGGCTGTCGGCAATAAAACGGTACGCCTGCAGCAGCCCCGCCGGGCCGACGAATTTTTCCGGATTCCACCAGAACGACGGGCACGCCGTGGTGCAGCAGGCGCACAGGATGCATTCGTAGGCGCCGTCGAGCAGCGCGCGATCCTGCGGGCTCTGCAAACGTTCCACCTCGGGCTCGGGGTCGTCGTTGATGAGCCAGGGCTTGATCGAGCGGTACTGCCTGTAGAACGGCTCCATGTCGACGATCAGGTCGCGGATCACCGGCAGACCCGGCAGCGGCCGCACCTCGATGGGTTCTTTCAGTTCGGACAGCGGCGTGATGCACGCCAGCCGGTTGCGGCCGTTGACGTTCACCGCATCCGACCCGCACACGCCTTCGCGGCAGGAGCGGCGCAGCGACAGTGTTTCGTCCTGCGCCTTGATCGCCAGCAGGGCGTCGAGCAGCATCTTGCCGGCGGGGTCGATGTCGAGGTCGACGTCCTGCATGTGGGGGGGGTCGCCGGACTCGGGGTTGTAGCGGTAGAGGCGGAATTTCATGCGGGCTTCTTGTGTGAATGTCCAGGGAACACAACAGCTTCGCGTTTCGCCTGCGGGCGAGTCACTTTCTTTTGCGTGGCCAAAAGAAAGTAACCAAAGAAAAGGCCACCCCTGCTGTGTCGGCCTTCGGCTCCCCTGCGATGCTCGCCAGCCGGGGCGGTGCGGGAACTCGCCCTGGCGGGCTCAGACACCCCGCACCTTTCTCCCCCGTCCGGCTGCGCTTCTCGGCGACACACAAGGGGCGCCAAAGCATGCGCCGATGCTTGGTGGTGAGATGGCATTACGTGACGGCGGTACCGGGGGGTGTTCCCCTTCAGCGCTGCCGATTTGGCGTGTGCGGGCGGGAAAAAAGCGGAACCGTGTCCGAGCTCCGCAGCAAGGCACGTTTTGTGTGCCTTGCCAGGGCGAGTTGGTGGAGCGCCCGCCCGCGCACGCCAAATCGGGAACCCGCAGGGCAGCGATGTGGGGTCGCCTTTTCTTTGGTTACTTTCTTTTGGCGAAGCAAAAGAAAGTGACTCGCCCAAAGGCGAAAAGCGAAGCCTCAGCGAAGAAAAAGAAACACCCATCAATACACCCTCTCCTTCGGCCGTATCGTTTCCACCGTCAACGGCTTCAAGCGCACCGGCTTGGCATCCACCTGATCCCCCGCCCGCGAATACAGCGTGTGCTTAAGCCAGTGCGCGTCGTCGCGCTGCGGAAAATCCTCGCGGGTATGCGCGCCGCGGCTCTCGGTGCGGGAAATCGCCGATACCAGCGTCGCCCGCGCCACCCCCATCAGGTTTTCCAGTTCCAGCGCCTCGATGCGCGCGGTATTGAACACGCGACTGCTGTCCGTGAGGCCTGCGTGGGCGAGCCGCGCCTCCAGCGCATCCAGTTTCTCCAGACCCTCGCGCAGCACCGCCTCGGTGCGAAATACGCCGGCATGCAGCTGCATGGTGCGCCGCAAATCGTCGGTGATCGCCGCCACGCGTTCGCTGCCAGGTTTTTCCCAGCGCTGCAGACGGGCCAGGCCGGTGTCGGCCGCGTGGCCGGGCAAGGGACGCGGATAGGGGTTGTCGCGCAGATACTCCAGCATGTGTCTGCCTGCTGCGCGGCCGAACACGACAAGATCGAGCAGCGAATTGCCGCCCAGCCGGTTGGCGCCGTGCACCGACACGCAGGCGCATTCGCCGACGGCATACAGTCCCGGCACCGGTTCTTCCGGGCCGAAGCGGGCGGGCGCGACGACCTGGCCGTGCAGGTTGGTGGGAATGCCGCCCATCATGTAGTGCGCGGTGGGGGCGACCGGGATCGGCGCCGCGACCGGGTCGACGCCGGCGAAGCGGATCGACAGATCGCGGATGCCGGGGAGCTTGTCGGCGATGGCCCGCTCGCCCAGGTGGTCGAGCTTGAGATCGACATGATCGCCGCGCGGTCCGCAGCCGCGCCCCTCGGCGATCTCGATGGCGATGGCGCGCGCCACCACGTCGCGTCCGGCGAGATCCCGGGCATGCGGCGCATAACGCTGCATGAAGCGCTCGCCGTTTCTGTTCAGGAGATAGCCGCCCTCGCCGCGCACGCCTTCGGTGATCAGGCAGCCGACGCCGGCGATGCCGGTGGGGTGAAACTGCCAGAACTCCATGTCCTGCAGCGGCAGCCCGGCGCGCAGCGCCATGCCGAGACCGTCGCCGGTATTGATCATGGCATTGCTGCTGTTGCCGAACACGCGGCCGGCTCCGCCGGTGGCAAGCAGGGTGGTGCGCGCCTCGATCAGCAGCGCTTCGCCGGTTTCGATCGACAGCGCGCTGACGCCCAGACAGTAGCCGTCGGTGTCGCGCAGCAGGTCGAGCGCGAAATATTCGTCGAAGAACTGCGTGCGATGGGCGATGTTCTGCTGGTACAGCGTGTGCAGCAGCGCATGGCCGGTGCGGTCGGCGGCGGCGCAGGTACGAGTGGCCTGGTCGCCGCCGAAATGCTTCGATTGGCCGCCGAACGGTCGCTGGTAGATTTTGCCGTTGTCCAGGCGCGAAAACGGCAGCCCCATGTGCTCGAGTTCGTACACCGCGCTGGCCGCCTCGCGGCACATGAACTCGATCGCATCCTGGTCGCCGAGCCAATCGCCGCCCTTGACCGTGTCGTACATGTGCCATTCCCAGCGGTCGTCGTCGACGTTGGCGAGCGCGGCGGTGATGCCGCCCTGCGCCGACACCGTATGCGAGCGCGTGGGAAAGACCTTCGACACCACCGCGACGGTGTAGTCCGAGCGCGCGAGCTGCAGCGCGGCGCGCAGGCCGGCGCCGCCGCCGCCGATAATGAGCGCATCGAAGCGGCGCGTGTTCATGTCGGACTCCATAAAACCGCGGCGAGCCAGACAACGCTGGCCGCGAGGGTGACGATCACTGCCAGCAGCAGCGCAAGGCGCAGGCCGGTGTGCCGCACGTAGTCCATGAAGATGTCACGCATGCCGACCCAGGCGTGGAGCGCCAGCGCCGCCGCGCTCAGCAGCATCGACACCCGCAGCCACAACGGCGCGAACAAGGCCTGCCAGCCGGTAAAATCGAGCGGCAAGGCAGCCAGAAAATACGCCGTCAGCAACGGCAAGGCCAGCGCCAGCACCACCGCCGTGGCGCGCTGCAGAAGCCAGCTGCCGGTGCCGGTATGCGCGCCGGTGGTGGATTTCATGCGAACAGTCTCCAGGCGGCAAGCAGCGTGACCAGCCCGCCGGCCAGCAAGACCGCGATGCTGCTGTGGCGCGCCCGGCGCAGGCCAAGGCCCCAGTGCACATCCAGCGCCAGATGCCGCAAGCCGGCGAGCAGATGATGCGCCAGCGCCCAGACCAGCATGACGGCGGCCAGCCTGGCCAGCGGATGGGAAAACGCATCCGCCATGCGCCGGAATCCGGCCGCGTCCGCCAGCGACACCGACAGCGCCCACACGCCGAGCGGCAGCGCCGCGAACAGCAGCGCGCCCGAAACCCGGTGCAGGATCGACACCCAGCCCGCCAGCGGCAAATGGATGCGCAGCAGATCGAGATAGACGGGGCGCGCGGTCGGCTTCACGGCACGGTTCGAATCAGGCACGGTTCGGCTTATCCGTTCGGAGGGCTCAACGGCGCTTGGCTGCCGCCTTCGCCGCCGGTCTGGCCGGCTTTTTCACCGTGGCTTGCTTCGCCATGACTTTCTTCGCCACGACTTTCTTTGCTGGGGTTTTCTTTGCCGTAGCCTGTTTGACCGCAGCCCTGGCCACGGCCTGCGGCACCCGGTCGAGCAGCCGCGGATCGAACGGCTTCGGCAGGATGTAATCCGGGCCGAACTTGAGCTTCTTCAGCTTGTAGGCTTTCAGCACCGACGCCGGCACCGGTTCGCGCGCCAGTTCGGCCAATGCGTAGACCGCGGCGATCAGCATGTCCTGGGTGATCTCCCTGGCGCGCGCGTCGAGCGCACCGCGGAAGATGAAGGGAAAGCCAAGCACGTTGTTGACCTGGTTGGGAAAATCCGAGCGCCCGGTCGCCATGACCAGGTCGCTGCGCGCGGCCATGGCTTTTTGCGGCAGGATTTCGGGATTGGGGTTGGCCAGTGCGAACACGATGGGGTTTTCGGCCATGCTCTTCACCATCGCCGGGCTCACCAGGTTGGCGCCCGACACGCCGACGAACACGTCCGCGCCTTGCATCGCCTCGGCCAGGGTGCGCAGCGTGGTCTTGCGCGCAAAGGCTTGCTTGAAGCTGTTGAGGTCGGCGCGCTCCTTGTGCACCACGCCCCTGGAATCGACCAGGGTGATGTTGGTTTTTTTCGCACCCATCGCCAGCAGCAGCTTCATCGACGCAATCCCCGCCGCACCGGCGCCGAGGCAGACGATTTTCGCCGTTTCCAGCGCCTTGCCCTGCACCTGCAGCGCATTGATGAGGCCGGCGCAGATGATCACGGCGGTGCCGTGCTGGTCGTCGTGGAACACCGGAATGTCGAGCTTCTTCTTCAGCGCCGCCTCGATTTCGAAGCAATGCGGCGCAGCGATGTCTTCGAGGTTGATGCCGCCGAAAGTCGGTGCGATGGCTTCCACCACCTTGATGAAATCCTGCGGGGTCTTGGCGTTGACTTCGATATCGTAGACGTCGATGCCGGCGAACTGCTTGAACAGCACGCCCTTGCCTTCCATCACCGGCTTGGCCGCCAGCGGTCCGCGGTTGCCCAGCCCGAGGATCGCGGTGCCGTCGGTGATCACCGCAACCAGATTGCCCTTGTTGGTGTAGTCGTAGGCGGTCCTGGGGTTCTTGGCGATTTCCAGCACCGGCTGCGCCACGCCGGGGGTGTAGGCCAGCGACAGGTCTTCCTGCGTGGCGCAGGGCTTGGACGACTCCACCGAGAGCTTGCCGGGCTTCGGCAGGCGATGGTAATCGAGGGCTTTTTTCTTGATTGAGTTTTTTGCGAGGGGAGCTTGGCTCATGGCGGCAGATACAGGCTGGATGAACAAGCCGCCATTATCGCGGATTTATGAGCGATCCGCCCCGCTTTGGCCTGTGCGGCCTGACCGCCTCAGTCCTTCCAGATCTTGAGCTGGGCGCGCAAGCGTGCCACCGCCTGCGAATGCAGCTGGCACACGCGCGATTCGGAGACGCCGAGCACCGCGCCGATTTCCTTCAGATTCATGTCCTGTTCGTAATACATGCCCATCATGCTGCGTTCGCGCTCGGGCAGGTGATGAATCGCGGCAATCAGGCTGTCGCGGAAACCTTCGTCTTCCAGCACCGCGAGCGGATCGCTGCTGCCGTCAACCAGGTAGCGTTCCAGGAAACTGGCGCTGTCCTCGTCGGAGAAATCCTCGTAATACAGCAGCTGCGAGCATTTCACGTCGCCCAGCATCGACTGGTACTGATCGATCGGCATGCCCATCTCGGCGGAGATTTCCTGCTCCGACGGCGCCTTGCCGTTGCGCTGTTCCAGCCGGTGGATGGCGGCTTCGATCTGCCGCGATTTCTGCCGCACGTGGCGCGGCAGCCAGTCGGCCTCGCGCAGCTCGTCGAGCATGGCGCCGCGGATGCGCTGGGTGGCATAGGACTCGAATTGCGCCCCCTGGGTGCCGTCGAAGCGCGACACCGCGTCCATCAAGCCGATCAGCCCGACCTGGATGAGGTCGTCGACTTCCACGCTGGCGGGCAGACGCGCCATCATGTGATACGCAATGCGCTTGACCAGCGGCGCATGTTTCGTGACTTGTTCGTCTTTTGACGAGGCTTTTTCAGCCATGCTTCAGGACCATATTCTAGATTTTTCCTGTTTTATCAACGAGCCGCCAGGCTCGCCTCCTCGCTTGCCATTCTAACGGCAAGCATGGCGAATAGGCCATCTTCGTGGGCCGCGCTGTAAACGGCTTGCGCGAACCGCTGGTCGAGAAAGTGGCCGCAGGCAGCGTCCACGCGGTCGCAGGCAGCGGCGGCGCCCAGCAAGCCGATGCTGCACGCCGCGTCGGCCCGGGACAGGGTCTTCAGCAGGGCGTAAGCGCGCAGCATCGACTCGTGCGCAGCGTTCACCTCGATGACTACGGCATGGGCTGCGCCGGGCATCAGCGCCAGGTCGTCGCGGTTCGGACCGGCGTCGAACACCACGGCATCGTAGCCCTGGGCGATATCCGCCAGGGCAGGTTCGTCCGCCCTGGCGCCGGGCGCATGCCAGCCGTCGCCATGCGGCAGCGGCAGCGTGTGCGCCTGTCCGCGTTCAAGCTGCTGGCGCCAGCCGAACAGGCTGCGGGCGGGCGCGTCGGCCAGCAGCCGTCCCCGCGCATCGACCAGCAGCGCAGTCCAGCCGCGCTGGTGCAGCGCCAGCGCCAGCCGGGAGGTGGATTGGGCGGAGTCGAAAAAACACTGAATGCAGCGCAGCGGCTGCCGGGCGCTGCGCCGCCGCAGCCCGGCAGCCTGGTCAGCCGGCATTGATGCCCCTCAGGGCAAGGCGCTCCGCGCGCTCGGCCTCGACGCCGGCAAACAGCGGCCAGTCTTCGGCCTGCAGCGCATACGGCGTGGCAAGCTGGCCGCCCTTCAAGGCGCGGTCGACCAGGTAGGGAGCGCTGGGTGCGTGCAGGTCTTCCGGCACACGCTGGCCGCCGCTGATGTAAGCCAGCGGCAGGCGATGGCGGATCAGGCTGTCGAGCGCCGCCCCGGGTTGCGGCGCTTCGTCGAGCTTGGTGAGAATGCAGGCGGCCGCGCCCTGGCCGAAATGCGTCATCGCCTGCTCGATCGCCGCGCCCTGCTGGCCGGCGGAAATCACCGCAAGACGGCGCAGGCCGAGGGCATCGAGCGCCTGTCCCTCGCGGCTGCGCGGGTCGGACGGCGAAAAACCGGCCGTATCGACCAGCACCAGCTTTTTGGCGGCAAGTTCGGGCAACAGCCGCGCCAGCCGGGCCTGATCTTCCGCCACATGCAGCGACACGCCCAGCAGGTCGGCATACACCGTCAGTTGCGCCGCCGCGCCGATGCGGTAGGCGTCGGCCGCCACCAGTGCCACCTTTGCCGCGCCGTGCGCATCCACCGCGCGGGCGGCGAGCTTGGCCAGGGTGGTGGTTTTGCCCGAACCGGTGGAACCCACCAGCGCGTAGCATCCTCCCCTGGCCAGCAGACCGGCTGCGTGCTCCTGTAACGGCAGATTGCGGATCAGCACCTGGCGCAGCCAGCGCAAGGCGGCATCGGTATCGAGTCCGCGCGGCAGGCGCGCAGCCAGGGTGCGGGCAAGCGTGCTGCCGAAGCCGGCGGCGAACAGGGTCTGCATCACGGCCACCCGCGCCGGATCGCGCCGCCGCGCCGATCCCCAGGCAAAGCCCGCCAGCTGGTTCTGCAGCAGACCGCGCAGGCGCGCCAGCTCGTTCAGGATGCGCGAGCTGGCGGTCGCGTCCGGCGCCGCGCCGGCAGGCTGCGCCGCCAGATCGCCGTAGGCGCTGGCCAGCAGTTCGACGCCCTGCGGATGCGGCCGGGTGGCCAGCACCACGGCGTCGTCGCCCAGTTCGCGGCGAATGCGCGCCAGGCCTTCGCGCGCATTCGCCGCCACGAATAGCTGCGCACTCATGCTCCCTCCTCGATGGTCAATTCCGTGCTCACCTGCACCATTTTATCGGCAGGCACCTCGGCATAGGCGATCACCGACAGCTGCGGCAGATTGCGCCGCAGCAATCGCGACAGGATCGCGCGCAGGCCAGGAGAAACCAGCAGCACCGGCGGGTAGCCTGCTTCCTCCTGCCCGGCCAGCGCACGTTCGGCCGCGTCGTTCAGCGCATCCAGCGTGGCGGGCGTCAGCAGGGCTTCGCCTTCGTCGCCCATCTCATTCAGCAGGCGGGTTTCGGCGGATGCGGCCAGGCCGATGACGTGCAGCGCGTTGCCGCCTTCGAACAAGCGGTCGACGATGTTGCGTCCCAGCGCCGCGCGCACGGTTTCCACCAGGTCGTCGATCGCCTGGTTCTTCGGCGCGCGCGCCGCCAGCGTTTCGAACAGGGTGCGGGTGTCGCGGATCGAGACGTTTTCCGCGATCAGCTGCTGCAGCACCGCCTGCACGCTGGTCAGCGGCAGATGGCGCGGCGTCACGTCCTCGACCAGCCCGGGATGGCTGCGCGCCAGCGTGTCGAGCAGTTGCTGCACTTCGGTGCGCCCCAGCAGTTCCGGCGCGTGCTGGCGAAACACGGCCTCGACCTCGCGCGCGATGAGTTCGGCCGGCTGCAGCACCACGAAACCGCGCAGTTCGGCTTCCTCCTCCCGCCCCGCCTCGATCCAGACTCCGGCCAGCCCGGTCAGCGGGTCGGCCCCGGGCGTTCCGTCGATGCGCCCCAGCACGTCTCCCATGTCCACCGCCAGCATCTGGCCGGTAGGCAGCTCGCCGTGCGCCACGTCGACGCCCTTGAGGGTGATGCGATAGCTGTTGGGCTTGAGGTCGAGGTTGTCGCGCACGCGGATCAGCGGCACCACCAGTCCCATGTCGGTGGCAAAGCGGCGGCGCGCCTCGGTGATCCGGGTCAGGGCCGCACCGCCCTGGTTGCGGTCGACCAGCGGAATCAGCCGGTAACCGACTTCGAGCGCCAGCACATCGACTGGGGGGATGTCGTCCCAGCTGACGTCGGTCGGCGCGGCCTCCTCCTCCATCAATTCCAGCGGCTCGACATCGAATGCCCTGCCCTGACGGCGCTTCAACCAGAATCCCAGTCCGCCCAGCACGGCGGCGATGGTCAGAAACGCCAGATGCGGCGTCCCGGGAATCATCCCCAGCACGCCCAGCACCGCGGCCGCGACATACAGCGTCTGCGGACGGCCGAAGATCTGGGTGGAGAATTCGCGGCTCAAATCCTGCTCGCTCGACGCGCGGCTCACCACGATGCCTGCCGCGGTCGAAATGATCAGCGCGGGAATCTGCGTCACCAGCCCGTCGCCCACCGTCAGCAGTGCATAACGCCCGAGCGCTTCGGTGATCCCCAGGTTGTGCTGCAGCAGGCCGACCGCAATGCCGCCGATCAGGTTGACCACGAGAATGATCATGCCGGCGACGGCGTCGCCGCGCACGAACTTCGAGGCGCCGTCCATCGCGCCGTAGAAGTCGGCCTCGCGGCCGATCTCGTGGCGGCGTGCACGGGCTTCGCTTTCGTTGATGAAGCCCGCATTGAGGTCGGCATCGACCGCCAGCTGCTTGCCCGGCATCGAATCGAGGGTGAAGCGCGCCGCCACCTCGGCAATGCGCCCGGCACCCTTGGTGATGACGACAAAATTGATGATGACCAGGATCAGGAACACCACGAAGCCGACCGCGATATTGCCGCCGACCAGGAAATTGCCGAACGACTCGATCACCTTGCCCGCGGCGTCCGGGCCGGTGTGGCCCTGCATCAGGATGATGCGGGTCGACGCCACGTTGAGCGACAGGCGCAGCAGCGTGGTCAGCAGCAGCACCGTGGGAAACACCGAGAAATCCAGCGGGCGCCGCGCGTTCAGGCTCACCAGCAGCACGATCATCGCCAGCGCGATGTTGAGCGTGAACAGCACGTCGAGCATGAAGGTGGGCAGCGGCAGCACCATCATCGCCAGGATCAGCAGCACCAGCCCCGGCACCGCCAGCCGGTTGACCGGCATGCCCAGCACCATCGCGCCCTGCGCGCTCACCCGATCACCTCATCAATCGCCTTGGGCGCCACGTTCGCCCCCTCTCCCGCTTGCGGGAGAGGGTTGGGGAGAGGGTCCGCCCTGTGTTTGGCGCTCGCCCCTGCATGCCCTTCAGGCCCCACCGGAGGAAGGCCGGGGAGAGGACCGGCCTCGCCCCGCCCTGCCCGCTGCCGGCGGCCGTGCAGCCGAGCCCGCATTTCCGGATGGACCTCGGATTCGCGCGCCTCGGCCAGTACTTCCTGCCAGCTCATCGCGTGACGCCGCAGGTAGCGCCACCAGCGCCAGCCGGCGTCGAGTGCCGCCGCCAGCGCCAGCGCCGCCGCCAGCGCCAGCACGCCACGCCCCACCCAGGCGGCGGTCGCAGGCAGCGCCACGCCGATCCCGCTGCCGGCCAGATCCTGCAGTTCCGGCCAGCCGCTTGCCAGCGCCCACCCCGCCGCTGCGGCGGCGAGCAGCAGCTTGAGCAGCGCCTGCGTTCCATCGAACAGCGAATCGGCGGAAAACAACCGGGCAAAGGGCTTGAAAGGATTGATGCGGGTCAGCTCGGCCCGGGCGGAACGAGGCACGAATACCCAGCCCGAGAGCAGCATCGGCGCCACTAGCGCAGCGGCAAAAATGACGCCCAGCACCGGCAGCAAAGCCCATAGCGCCGACCAGAGCGCTTCAAGAAAAATCGGGGAAAGCGGCGTCGCCACGTGAGTGAACGCCGCCTCGATCATTGCCTGCAGGGCAGCCAACAGCTGCGGCGCCAGCCAGCCCAGCATGCCCAGTGCCGACAGCAACACGATCCACGCCGTGAGTTCGGCAGAGCGCGGCACGTCGCCCGCGCTGCGCGCCTGCTGCAGGCGCTGCGGACTTGCCGGTTCGGTACGGGAAAGATCAGACTCCTCGGCCATGCTTGTCTCGAATTTTGGGGGAGTCTAGCACGAGGCGGAACAGGCTTTCTGCCGTCGAAACGGCAGGCACCCCGGTCAGGCAGCGGGATTTTCGATTGGGCCGATCGTCACCCCGCCCGATTCCAGGTACGCCGGCCGGCGTTGAAGAATATCGAAGGCGGCATCGATCCGGCGGCACGGCGGCCGATCAGCCGGCCTCGTCGATCCACGCCATCTGGATCGCCTCTAGGATTTTCTCGCCGGAATGGTTGGGGTCGTCGTCGAAATCGGGCAGTTCCATCACCCAGCCATGCAGGTCGGTGAAACGTATGGTGCGCGGGTCGATTTCGGGATGCGCCTCGGCGAGTTCGATGGCGATGTCGAGGGTGTCCGTCCACTTCATATCAATGCCCTTCCTTGACCATGTTGATGGTGTATTTGGGAATCTCGATCACCAGGTCGCTGCCGGCCACGCGCGCCTGGCACGACAGCCGCGACTGCGGCTCCAGGCCCCAGGCCTTGTCGAGCAGATCGTCCTCTTCCTCGGTGGAGGGCACCAGCGAATCGAAGCCTTCGCGCACGATGACGTGGCAGGTGGTGCAGGCGCAGGATTTTTCGCAGGCGTGCTCGATCTCGACGCCGTTGGCGAGCAAGGTGTCGCAGATGGTGTCGCCGGGCTTGGCGTCGATCACGGTGCCTTCGGGGCAGAGTTCGACGTGGGGCAGTACGATGAGTTGGGGCATGGCTTTTTGAATACGGCTGAATTGGGGGACGGTCAGGCGGCTTTGGATTGCCGGCTCGGCAAGGCGGCGAATGCGCCGTCCCATAATTGTAACCGCGCGTCGACGGCGGTTTCGGCCGCCGCTTCGGCCTCGCGCCATTTTTCCGGATCATCGCCGCACAGGGCGGCGAGCAGGCGCAGCGACAGCGGCGCGTGGGAATCCCCGTCCAGGTGAACGTGGCGGTTGAGGTAATAGTGGAAGCTCGGCGCCTGCGCTTCGCTCACCGCCATGCGCGACAGCAGCGCGCGGAACATCGACGGGATGATGTGCTCGCGGCCCAGCGCCAGCGCGGCGGCAACGGCATGCGGCTTGCCGCTGGCAAGAAAATCGAAGGTGGTGCGGGTGAAAGCGACGGACGGCGCGGGCGCCAGCCCTGCGTCGAGGGCCGCGGCGATCCCCTGCTCCGCCACTTTCTGCACGAAACGCGCCGGCACGCCGGCATCGGCGCCGATTTCGCGCATGGCCGCGAGATACAGCATGAAGTGGCTGGTATGGCCTTCCTGTCCCGGCGGCGCGACGTCGGTTTCCTCTTCAAGCACCATCTCGTTGATGAAGCGCTGCACCGCGGCGTCGCCGCCCGGCATCCACGGCCAGCGCGCGGGCGCGACTTCGTTCTGCAGATACTTGATCAGCGACATGAAGTCCCATACCGAATAGACGTGATGCTGCATGAACACGCGCAGGTCGTCCGGCGTGGCGACCGCCGCATAGATCGGGTGCGCGTCGAGCCGCACCCGCAGGGATTCGATGAAATCTGCGTTCAACATAATCGGGTTCAACCAAAAGTTTCCAGTTTTTGCCCGGCCATCGCCCGGCGTACGTTCCGGTCCATGCGGCGCTGGGCGAATTCGGTGGTGGCCGCATTCAGCGCTTCGACGCCGCGCTTGATGGCCAGATGATGATCGGATTTGGCATCGGGGCTCGACAGCAGGCTTTCAAGGGCGCCGATGCCGGCTTCGATCGCCGCGCTTTCCGCTGCGTCGAGCAGTGCGCCGTCTTCCGTCATGGCCGCACGGATGGCGGCGATCAGGCCCTGCGCATCGACGATCTGCTCGTTCAGCGCGCGCGCATACATGTCGTCCTTGGCGTGGGTGAAGGCGTCCTTCAGCATGCGGGTGATGTCTTCGTCGCCCAGTCCGTACGAGGGCTTGACCTGCACGCTCGCTTCGACGCCGCTGCTTTGCTCGCGCGCCGACACCGACAGGAGCCCGTCGGCGTCGACCTGGAAGGTGACGCGGATGCGCGCCGCGCCCGCCACCATCGGCGGAATGCCGCGCAGCTCGAAGCGTGCCAGCGAGCGGCAGTCGGACGCGAGTTCGCGCTCGCCCTGCAGCACGTGCACGCTCATCGCGGTCTGGCCGTCCTTGAAGGTGGTGAATTCCTGCGCACGCGCGGTGGGAATGGTGGTGTTGCGCGGGATGACCTTTTCGGTCAGCCCGCCCATGGTTTCCAGCCCCAACGACAGCGGGATCACGTCGAGCAGCAGCCAGTCGTCGCCGGCGCGGTTGCCCGCCAGCACGTCGGCCTGCATGGCCGCGCCGAGCGCGACGACCTTGTCGGGGTCGAGGTTGGTCAGCGGGGTCCGCCTGAAGAAATCGGCCACCGCCTGACGCACGCACGGCATGCGCGTCGAACCGCCCACCATCACCACGCCTTTCACTTCGTTCGCGGCCAGACCCGCGTCGCGCAGCGCCTTGCGGGTGGGGGCGAGCGTCTTGCTGACCAGCCCCGCGGTCATGGCGTTGAACGCGCTCTGGGTCAGCGTCGCGTCCATCATTTCGCCGGTCGACAGCACCGCGGTGACGCGTACCTCGGTATGTTCGGTCAGGGCCTCCTTGGCATCGCGCGCCTTGGTCAGCAGCAGCCGCATGTCGCCCGCCGACAGCGGCTCGAAACGAGCCTGCTCGAGCATCCAGCAGAAGATGCGCTGGTCGAAGTCGTCGCCGCCCAGCGCCGAGTCGCCGTTGGTGGCGAGCACCTCGAACACGCCTTTCGACAGCCTCAGGATGGAAATGTCGAACGTGCCGCCGCCGAGGTCGTACACCGCATAGACCCCCTCCGACGCATTGTCGAGGCCGTAGGCGATCGCCGCTGCGGTCGGCTCGTTCAGCAGGCGCAGCACGTTGAGGCCGGCCAGTTGAGCGGCATCCTTGGTGGCCTGGCGCTGGGCGTCGTCGAAATACGCCGGCACGGTAATCACCGCGCCGACCAGTTCGCCATCCAGCGCGGTTTCCGCGCGCTGGCGCAGGGCTTTCAGGATTTCGGCCGACACTTCGACCGGGCTTTTCACGCCGGCGGCGGTTTTCAACTGCACCATGCCGGGCGCATCGACGAAGCGATACGGCAGACTGGCGATGTCCTCGATGTCGGCAATGCCGCGCCCCATGAAGCGTTTGACCGAAGCGATGGCGTTGTGCGGATCGCTGTTTTGCGCGGATTTCGCGGCATAACCGACGTCGACCCGGCCCGTTGCGTGATAACGCACGACCGAAGGCAGCAGCGAATGTCCGGCTTCGTCGTCCAGCACCACGGCCAGGCCGGAACGCACCGAGGACACCAGCGAATTGGTGGTGCCCAGATCGATGCCCACCGCCAGCCGATGCTGGTGGGGAGCGGTGGACATGCCGGGTTCGGCAATCTGCAGCAGAGCCATCTTAACTTTCCAGTTCTTCGTAGACGTCGCCGACTTCGGCGATGAGTTTGTCCATGAATCGCAGCTGGCGCACGGCTTCGGAGGCCGCCGCAAAGTCGCGCGCCGCGTCGAGCAGTTCGGCCAGTTGCGCCTCGATGCGGCGATGCGCTGCGCGCAGGTCGTCGGACAAGGCATCCAGCGCCGTTACGTTTTTGCCCGCGCGCGCGTCCTCGATCGACTCGCGCCATTCCATCTGCTGCATCAGGAATGCCGGGGACATTCTGGTGTTGCCGGCATCGAGCGCGTCGATTCCCTGCAGCCGCAGCAGATACACGCCCCGGTTCACCGGGTGCTTGAGCGTCTGGTACGCCTCGTTCACCTGCGTCGCCCACTGCATCGCCACCCGCTGCTCGGATTCCGGCTGCGCGGCGAAGCGGTCCGGATGCACGGCGTTCTGCAGTTCGCGGTAGGCGGCGTCGAGCTTGTCGCGGTCGAGCGCATAGGCCGCGGGCAGGCCGAACAGTTCGAAGTGGGTCTGGGTGAAATCCATGGTCAGGAGCTAGGGACTAGGGGGCTAGGATTTAGGGGGCCTCGTGCTTCACGCTTTTTATAGGTGCGGCTTGGGCCGCACCTGCCCTAGCCCCTAGATCCTAATTCCTAGCCCCTGTCGTCAAACGTTGAACGACTCGCCGCAGCCGCACGCGTCCTTCACGTTCGGGTTATTGAACTTGAAGCCCTCGTTCAGGCCCTCGCGGGCGTAGTCGAGTTCGGTGCCGTCGATGTAGGGCAGGCTTTTCGGATCGACAAACACGGTCACTCCATGGCTGGTGAAAACCTCGTCGCCTGCGGGCGCCTCGTCGGCAAATTCCAGCTTGTAGGCCATGCCGGAACAGCCGCTGGTGCGTACGCCGAGACGGATGCCGACGCCCTTGCCGCGTTTGGCAAGGAAGTTCGTGACGTGTTGCGCTGCGCGCTCGGAAAGTGTGACGGCCATGATCTACTCCTGGCTGTGCTTCTGCTTGTAGTCGGCAACCGCGGCCTTGATCGCGTCTTCGGCGAGGATCGAGCAGTGGATCTTGACCGGCGGCAGCGCGAGTTCTTCGGCGATGGAGGTGTTCTTGATTTCCATCGCCTGGTCGAGCGTCTTGCCCTTGACCCATTCGGTCACCAGCGAGGACGAGGCGATGGCCGAGCCGCAGCCGTAGGTCTTGAACTTGGCGTCTTCGATCAGGCCATCCTTGCCGACCTTGATCTGCAGCTTCATCACGTCGCCGCAGGCGGGCGCGCCGACCATGCCGGTGCCGACGTCCTCATCCTCCTTGCCGAAGGAACCGACGTTGCGGGGGTTTTCGTAATGGTCGAGTACTTTATCGCTGTAAGACATTTGGTGCTCCTTTCAGTCGCTTGGTAGGGGTTAGGGGCTAGGATCTAGGGGTTAGGGGGTGTTGCGGTGCCGCGCACCGCCTTTCAATTCGGCGCGGCCTGCGGCCGCACAACCTTCCCTAATCCCTAGCTCCTAACTCCTAGCCCCTGCAGTTCAATGTGCAGCCCACTGCACGGTATTCAGATCGATGCCTTCCTTGAACATTTCCCACAGCGGGGAGAGTTCGCGCAGCTTGCCGATCTTCTCGTGCAGCAGTTTGATGGCGTAATCGACTTCTTCCTCGGTGGTGAAGCGGCCGATGGAGAAGCGGATCGAGCTGTGCGCCAGTTCGTCGCTGCGGCCGAGCGCGCGCAGCACGTAAGACGGCTCCAGGCTGGCCGAGGTGCAGGCGGAACCTGAAGACACCGCCAGATCCTTGATCGCCATGATCAGCGACTCGCCTTCGACGAAGTTGAAGCTGACGTTGAGGTTGTGCGGCACGCGCTGCTCCATGTCGCCGTTCAGGTGCACTTCCTCGATGTCCTTGAGGCCCGCATAGAGGCGGTCGCGCAGCATGCGGACGCGCTCGTTCTCGGTCGCCATCTCTTCGCGGGCGATACGGAAGGCTTCGCCCATGCCGACGATCTGGTGCGTCGCCAGGGTGCCCGAACGCATGCCGCGCTCGTGGCCGCCGCCGTGCATCTGCGCTTCCAGGCGGATGCGCGGCTTGCGGCGCACGTACAGCGCGCCGATGCCCTTGGGGCCGTAGGTCTTGTGCGCCGAGAACGACATCAAATCGACCGGCAGCGTCTTCAGGTCGATCGGCATCTTGCCGGTCGCCTGCGCCGCGTCGACGTGGAAGATCACGCCCTTCTCGCGGCAGATCTTGCCGATCGCATCGATGTCCTGGATCACGCCGATTTCGTTGTTGACCGCCATCACCGAGGCCAGCACGGTATCGGGACGGATCGCCGCGCGGAATTCGTCGAGATCGATGAGGCCGTTTTCCTTGACGTTGAGATAGCTCGCCTCGAAACCCTGGCGCTCCATTTCGCGCACGGTGTCGAGCACCGCCTTGTGCTCGGTGCGCACCGTGATGATGTGCTTGCCCTTGGTGCCGGAATAGAAATGGCCCGCGCCCTTGATGGCGAGGTTGTTCGATTCGGTGGCGCCGGAAGTGAACACGATTTCCTTGGGGTCGGCACCGACCAGCGCGGCAACCTGGGCACGCGCATCTTCCACCGCCTTTTCGGCCTCCCAGCCGAACGGATGCGAGCGCGATGCCGGATTGCCGAAATGCTCGGTCAGATAGGGGATCATCTTTTCGGCCACGCGGGGATCGACCGGGGTGGTAGCGGAATAATCGAAATACAGTGTTTTCATCGTTTTGCCCTAATTGAATCGTTCAAACAGCCAGCGTCATCTTCGATTTCGATGCGCGGCGATCCTGAATCACCTTTTCCTTGCATTCGTCCTGCCTCGCCACCAGCGTGGCCAGCGTCACGTTGTCCAGGTAATCGTAAATGTGGGCGTTGAGTCCCGTCCACAAGTCGTGCGTCAGACAACGGTGTTCGTCATGGCAGTTTTCCTTGCCGCCGCACTGGGTGGCGTCGATCGGCTCGTCGACCGCGCGAATGATGTCGGCCACGCTGACGTCTTCGAGCGGTTTGGCGAGGTAATAGCCGCCGCCCGGGCCGCGCACGCTTTCGACCAGTTCATGGCGGCGCAGACGGCTGAAAAGCTGTTCCAGATACGACAGGGAAATGTCCTGGCGCTCGCTGATTCCGGCCAGCGTCACCGGACTCTTGCCGCCGCGCAGCGCCAGGTCGAGCATGGCGGTGACGGCAAATCGACCCTTGGTGGTCAATCTCATGACTAATCTCCTGAAATTTCGCCCGAACTATAAAATACCCGAGCATTTCGGTCAACTATTCATTACCCAAGCAATTTAGTCAACTATTTTATTCAGGTAGTTCGGATCGAAATCGTCGGGCTTGTCCTGCCCCGCCGGCATTTCCGCGCCCAGCTTCTGCAGCTGCGCCAAAATCAGTTCCAGCCGATGATCGATGTGGGCGGAATGGTCGATCAGTCCATGGATCGCCTTCACCATCGGGTCGTTCATGTCGGCGGAAATGGCATAGGCCGAGAAACCCAGCTTTTCCGCCTGCTGGTTGCGCTGTTTTTCCGCCGCGCTGTCGAGGATGCGGGCGGGAATGCCCACCGCCGTCGCATTGTCCGGCACGTCCTTCACCACCACGGCATTGGAGCCGACGCGTGCGTTGGCGCCGATGGTGATCGGGCCGAGGATCTTGGCGCCCGCGCCCACCACCACGCCGGGCATCAGGGTGGGATGGCGCTTGCCCTTGTTCCACGAGGTGCCGCCAAGGGTCACGCCATGATAGAGCGTGCAGTCGTCGCCTATATCCGCAGTCTCGCCCACCACCACGCCCATGCCGTGGTCGATGAACACGCGGCGGCCGATGGTGGCGCCGGGATGGATCTCGATGCCGGTGAACCAGCGGCCGAGATGCGAGATGAAACGCGCCAGCCATTTCCACTCCATGCGCCACAGCTTGTTCGCCAGCCGGTGGATGACGATGGCGTGAAAGCCGGGATAAGTGGTGACGACCTCAAATGTCGAGCGTGCCGCCGGGTCGCGGTCGAATACGACGGCGATGTCTTCCTTGAGTTGGCTGAGAAGGCTCATGCGGGGAGGATGCTATTTCCGACTATATTAGTCAATCATTATGAATTGCGGTGCCGGCCCGGCGCGCCGTCGCCTTCGCCTCCTGCGCCGCGGTCAGGATGCCGCGCAGGATGTTGACCTCTTCCTTCGCCAGCCGGGTGCGCGCGAACAGGCGCCGCAGTTTCAGCATCAGCTTGCCGGGCGAGCCGGGGTTGAGGAATTCGAGTTCCGCCAGCGCGGTTTCCAGATGGGCGTAGAACTTTTCCACCTCGTCGCCGCTGGCGGCGTCCATCTCGGGCTGCGGCCATTTCTCGCGCCCCAGCCAGGCCTGGCGGGCTTCGTAGCAGAGCACCTGCACCGCCGCCGCGAGGTTGAGTGAGCTGTAATCGGGGTTGGCGGAGATCGTCACCAGCCCTTGGCACAGACTCAGCTCATCGTTCGACAGGCCGCTGGTTTCGTTGCCGAACACCAGCGCCGCCGGCGCCGCCTGCGCCTCCGCCAGCAAGCGCGCCGCGGCCTCGGGCGGCGTCAGCACCTCGGCCACGATGTCGCGCCGGCGTGCCGAGACGCCCAGCGCCAGCGTGGTGTCGGCGAGCGCCTCGGCCAGCGTGGCGCACACCCGCGCGTTTGCCAGCAGGTCGGTCGCGCCGGAGGCCATGGCGTCGGCCTGGCTGTTGGGGAACACGGCAGGATCAACCAGATAGAGCTGGGTGAGCCCCATGGTTTTCATCGCCCGCGCGGCCGCGCCGATGTTGCCCGGGTGGCTGGTGCGCGTCAGCACGATGCGAATATTGGCGAGAAGTTTCGGGTCTGGCAGGGTCATCAAGTAAAATAGCGGGTTCGTTCTTTGAATCTATTGCCAGACACCATGCATCCCATGCTCAATACGGCGGTGAAAGCCGCTCGCAAAGCCGGGGCGATCATCAATCGCGCCTCGCTCGACCTCGATCAGCTCACCGTGCGCAGCAAGCAGGATCGCGATTACGTCAGCGAAGTCGACCAGCTGGCCGAACGCGCCATCATCGAAACTCTGCTCGACGCCTATCCGAATCACGGGATTTTAGCAGAGGAGTCCGGCACGGCCGATGCCAAGAACGGCGAGGATTACCAGTGGATCGTCGACCCGCTCGACGGCACCACCAACTTCCTCCATGGCCTGCAGCAATATTCGGTCTCCATCGCGCTCAGGCACAAGGGCCAGATCACCCAGGCCGTGGTGTACGATCCCGCCCGCAACGAGATCTTCACCGCCAGCCGCGGCCGCGGCGCCTATCTCAACGAGCGCCGCATCCGCGCCAGCAAACGCAGCAAACTCTCCGAATGCCTGATCGGCACCGGCTTCCCCTTCCGCGACTTCAGCTTCGCCGAGGCCTACATCAACATGTTCCGCGACATGATGCACGCCACCTCCGGCCTGCGCCGTCCCGGCTCCGCCGCGCTCGATCTCGCCTATGTCGGCTGCGGCCGCTACGACGGCTTCTGGGAGATGCGCCTGCAGCCCTGGGACATCGCCGCCGGCAGCCTGATCGCGCAGGAATCCGGCGCGCTGGTCGGCAATTTCATGGGCGACGAGGGCTTTCTCGAATCCGGCAACATCGTGGCCGCCAGCCCGAAAGTCTTCGCTCAGATGCTGCAGATCCTCGCGCCCCACCTGCCGCCCGAACTGAAGGTCTGATCGATTTTCCAGGGAGCGGGCGGCCGTGTTGTTCGCCCCGCCCTGCGCGGGGCGCTGCGTTGCGCCGCCTCAACTGCAAGGGCGGGCCGCCCCCATTACTGCATCAGCGAATGACCCCGGCTGCCGCCGAGCGCGCGGTTGAAAGGACTCAGCGCGTAATACACGACGACCTCGTTGCCGGCGCCGCTGTAGCGCATTTCATGGCTCAAGCGCCGCACCAGTTCGATGCCGCGCCCATGCAATCCGCTCTCCGACAGGCGTGACCGGACTGCCCAGTCGAATCCGGGGCCGCTGTCGCGCACGGAGATTTTCACCATCTTGCGCTTATCGCGCCGCAGGATTTCGATCCCGATGTCGATGAACCCCTGCTGCAGTTCCTTCAAGGCGTTCTGGCGCCGGGCCGCGTAGGCGGCGAAACCGTCGCTGCTCGTTTTAAGCGAGGATTCGATCCGCAACAGTCCATGATCCAGCGCATTGGACACCAGTTCGGACAGAATGAGGAAAATCTGCCCGGCATGCTCTTTCGTCGCCGCGACCCGCTCGATCACGCCGGACAGGGTCGGCACCACATCCAGATTCTTCAGATCCTGCGCCTCGAAATGGAACGACATGCACAGGCCGTCGCTCCCGTATTCCGCAGCGGCCGCATGCGCGGTCGGCTGCTCCAGCGTGCCCGGAGCGGGAACGGCCACCATCAGCACGCTGATGTCGTCCACCAGCGCACCCGCCCGATGCTCGTCCAGCGCCGCCACCAGCGCCTCGAAACGCTGCGCCGGCGCGGCCGATTCCAGCGTTGCGCAGGCGCGCTCGGCGCCAAACTGCTCGCCCGCGGCATTTTCAGCCTCGGTCAGGCCATCCGTCCACAGGAACAACTGGCACTCCCCTTCGTAGGAATACACCTCGAGTTCCGCGGAGAATTCTTCCGGCGACAAAAGGCCGAGCGGCACATGCCGGGATTTCCAGTGCTTGACGATTTCCCCGTCGGCATCGACCAGGCGGGGATAGGGATTGCCGCCGTTCCAGACCTCGATCGTCCCCATCACGGGATTGATCGAAACCAGCGTCAGGGCGGCATAGCGCCCCGGAGGCATCATGGTGTGCATGCGGCTGTTCATGACCTCGGCGATGCGCCCGATGCCGTAGCCAAGCTCGGTCATGGCGTAAAAGGTATCGAACTGCGGCAGCGAGGCCATCGCCGCCGGCAGGCCATGGCCCATGCCGTCGCTGAGCAGGATATGGTGGCATTTTCCGGGCGTGCGCGCGGCGGCGATCAGATCGCCGCTGAAATGCCATGCGGGAGTCACGCGGTAGCGCAAGGCGGGGTCATCGAGCCCTTCGCGGTTGACCATGTATTCCATCAGCCGCGCCCCAAGGCGCCGCTCGTCTTCCGCCTGCCGGTAGTAGGCGGCAAGCTCCGCCGAGTGCCGGGAAAGCGCCTGCTGCAGCTCGGCGATGCGCTGAAACACCTGGATCTTGGCCTGAAACACCGGAAACGACAGCGGCTTGGTCAAATAGTCGTCCGCCCCCGCCCGCAAGCCTTCAAGAACCTCGTCCTCACGCGTGAGCGCGGTCACCATCAAGATCGGCAGCCAGCGCGAGCCCGCCGCCTGCCGGATGCGCCGCGTCGCTTCCAGACCGCCGATTCCGGGCATCATCACATCCATCAGGATCATGTCCGGCGGCTCGGCAAGAAACTTCTCCAGCGCTTCCTCTCCCGAACGCGCCTCGATCAGGCGATGTCCCATTCTTTTGACCACCTGACCGGCGATCACAACATTGTTGGCGATGTCGTCCACCACCATGACCGTCATGCCCATGCGACCATCCATTTACCTGATGGTGAACAAGCGGCGGAAATTCGACAGCTCGAAAACCTGCGCCACCGCGCCCTTGCAATTCAGCAGCGTGATCGATTTCGACGCGCCTTTGGCGCGCTCCTTGAGCAACAGCAGCATGCCCATGGCGGAACTGTCGATATATTTCACCTGGTCGAAGTCCAGTTCCAGCTCGCTGATGTTCGCCTGCCTCAGCAGGGAATCGGTCGTCTCGTTAAACGAGGCATGGCTGTTGAAATCGAAGCGTCCATTCAGCACGAGGCACGCTCTGCCACCTTCCATCCGGGTATCTATGTCCATGAACTCCACTCCTTTCAAAAATCAACAATCGGGTAATCGGCCCTGCGATGCACGGCCGCATCAAGCCGTTTCCGGCACGCAACACGAGACAGGAAGCTCGACCGTGAAGCGGCTTCCTTCTCCCGGAATGCTCTCCACACCGATCTTCCCGCCCATCAAATCCACCAGATGCCGGCACAGCGCCAAACCCACGCCGATGCCTGGAATACTGGAGTTTTCCGCACCCAGCCGGCTGAAATACTGGAACAGCTCATCCCGTTTCTCCGCCGCAATGCCGATGCCGGTATCGCTGACCGCAATGCGCATGACGCCGTCGTCCGGCAAGTGGCAGGACACCGTCACGCGGCCGCCTTCGCGGTTGTACTTCACCGCATTGCTCAGTAAATTGAGCACGATCTGCTTGAAGCGCCGCGCATCGACACGCACCCGTCGCAGGGCGCACTCGCCGCCCGGGTTGACGATGTCCACGCCTTTCTCGGATGCCTGCGCGGCGATCGCCTCCTGGCACTCGCGCAGCAGATCGAGCACATTGACGTCCTCCGGCTTCAGCTCCAGCCGGCCGGTCTCGATTCGGGACAGGTCCAGCACATCGTCGATCAGTTCGCGCAACAGCCAGCCCGCCCCCAGAATGCGCTCGACGCAGTCGCGTTGTTCCTCGTTCAGCGGCGCGTCGGGGTCGGACTCCAGCAGTTGGGCAAAACCGACGATGGCGTTGAGCGGCGTCCGCAGTTCATGGCTGACATGGGAGAGGAATCTCGACTTGGCCTGGCTGGCCTGTTCGGCCGTCTCCTTGGCGCGCACCAGCGCCGCCTCCATGCGCACCTGCTCGGTCACGTTGCTGATCGCCACGACGTAGTGGGCGACCTCCCCCGTCTCGTTGCGCACCGGCGAGACAAAAATATCGCACCATACATTGCGGCCCCGGCGCGATACGCCCTCCACCACCGCGTGCATCTCGTCGCCCGCAACCACGGCGTCGAGGAACAGCTGCCACACCCCGGCGCTCCCCGCGGACGTTGCCAGTACGGGCCAGCGCAGCCCGCGAATATCCGCCTGCGGAAGTTCGACGATGTCGGCATACGCCGCGTTGGCGTACTCGATCGCGAAATCGCCGCGCCGGACAATCACGATGCCGCTTCCGCTCGCGGCAATCGCCCGGTCGTGCAGGCGCAACGCATCCTCCACCTGCTTGCGGGCCGTCACGTCGCGAACCGAAACCTGGACACTCGCGATGCGCCCGGTCTCGTCCCGGGTCGGCACGGCGGAAGCATCCACCCAGATGTATGCGCCATTCCGGTGCCGCAGTCGGACATAGCCGCACTCCCCCGTTGCGCCGAGCAGCGCAGGCTGATGCAGCTCTTTTCGTACCCGTTCGGCATCGTCCGGATGCACCAGTTCGTAGCCGTCATGCCCGATCAGATCGGCCGGCGCATAGCCCAGCACACGCTCGCAGGACGGGCTGACATAGGAATAGCGGCCCTCCGGATCGTGCAGCGAAATCACGTCCATGGCGTTCTCGGCCAGCAGCCGGAAACGCGCCTCGCTTTTCAGAAGCTCCGCATCAATCGCCAGCGCGTGCGTGATGTCGGTGCGAATCGAGAAGTAACGTTCCAGCCGGCCGTTGTCGTCGAAGAAAGGCACGATGGTCGAGGCCACCCAGTAATGGCTCCCATCCTTGCGCCGATTGCGGATGTTGCCGTGCCAAACTTGGCCCCGGGAAAGGGTTTCCCACAACGTGATGAAGAACCCGGGCGGATGAAAGCCCGAGTTGACCAGACGGTGATTCTGGCCGATGACCTCTTCCCGGCTGTACTGGCTGATCTCGCAAAACTTGTCGTTGGCGTAAACGATATTTCCTGCCGTATCCGCAGCGCTGACGATGGCGTGCGCGTTGAACGCCTGCAGGTGTTGCGCCAGTTCACGATCGCGCTCCGCCAGCTTCGCCGCCATCTCGTTCAGCGCGTGCGCGAGTTCGCCCAATTCGCTGTCCGCAGCCACGCCACTGCGCTGCGCCAGGTCACCCGCTGCATGCGCATTCGCCTGGCGGATCAGGCGGCGCACCGGCGCGATGACCAGGCGCTCGGTGCCCATCCAGGCGAACAGCAGCATTCCGCCGAACACGCCCAGGACAACCAGCATCGCCCATCCCCCGGTGCGGCGCACCTGCGCCAGCGCGGTGTCGGTGGGGATGCCGACGGCGACGAACGCATTTTCACTGGCCGAGCTGCTTTCCAGTTTGGCAAAGGAAAACAGCCGCGGAATGCCGTCCCTGCCGTAGCCCTCAACGACGCCCGTCGTTGGGTCCGGCACGCCAACCAGCCGCATCGCCGCGCCGACAGCTTGGCCGCGCCAGATTTCCGGCTCCGAATCGCTGTGCAGAACGATGCCGTTATGGTCGTAAAAAACCATCTCGGCGTCTTTGGGCAATACGCTGCCGAGGTTGTGCCGACCAAACCAGGAAAGGTCCACCGACACGAACAGATAGGCCAGATGCTCGCCGCGTTCGCCCAAAACGGGCTTGGCGACGATCACCACGGGCGCTTTCACCATGACGCCAAGATGATAGTCACCCACCACAACTTCATCGCCCCTCTGGCGTATCTGGCGGAACCACAGCCGGTCGCTGAAACTGGCCTGGTGAATCTCGGCAGACCCGCTGCAGATGGCAGTCCCCTCGACATCGGTCATGCCGACATTGGCAAAAATGGCCTGCCGTGCAAGCAGATCCTTGAAAATCGAACAGAATCCCGGCCTGCGCTCGATGATCGACGGCCTGGCCGACAGGGTAAACAACAGTTCGCGGGCCGCATTGATATGCTTGTCCTGCTCCAGCGAAATACCCTGCACCAGGGTTTTCGTCTCGCGGTAAACCTCACCGACAGCGTGTCGATACATCTGCATGCCGATGATCCAGGCTATAGCCAGCATGGGCAGCATGGCGAGCAATATCAATGCGACCAAGCGGGAACGCAGGCTTTTGAACACGCGTTTCATGCGCCCTCCCACACATCGCCCGATCCATGCTCGGCGGTCACGGCCCGCGCCGGCCCTTCGCGTTCAAGCGTGCGCATATCCAGCCGGCGCTCACCGCGCAGCAGGCGTTCGACGGCCTCCGCGGGCAGCGGGCGGCTGAAGTAATACCCCTGCAGCTCGTTGCACTTCACATGGCGCAGAAAAGCGGCCTGTGCTACCTCCTCCACGCCCTCGGCCACCACCGTCAAACCCAGACTGTGCGCCAGGGTGACGATTGCGCGCACGATCGCGGCATCGTCCGGATCCGTCGTGACGTCGCACACGAAGGAACGATCGATCTTGAGCACATCGATCGGAAACAGCTTGAGATAGGACAGCGAGGAATAGCCGGTGCCGAAATCGTCCACCGACAGCGTGACGCCGAGCTTCTTGAGCGCGCGCAGCGTGCCGATGGCCGCCTCGCTGTCGTGCATCACGGTGCTCTCGGTGATCTCCAGTTCCAGGAAAACCGGATCGAGCCCTGTTTCCGTGAGCACTCGCTCCACGCGCCCCACCAGATCCGGATCGCGGAATTGCCGCGCGGAAAGATTCACCGACATGCGCATCCCGGGAAGCTCTGTATCCTGCCATTGCCGCGCTTGCCGGCAAGCCGCCTGCAGAACCCAATCGCCCAGCGGCATGATGAGGCCGGTATCCTCCGCCACGCCGATGAACCGGTCCGGGCTGATCAAGCCTTCGCGCGGGTGATTCCAGCGCACCAGCGCCTCGAAGCCCAGCACCTCGCCTGTAATCAGGCTGACACGCGGCTGGTAGTGCAGCATCAACTCGCCGTGCTTGAGGGCCAGGCGCAGATCGTGTTCGATCTCGACCCGGGCGCGCATGCGCGTATCCATTTCCGGGACGTAGAAACGGAAGGAATTGCGCCCTTCTTCCTTGGCGCGGTACATGGCGACATCGGCATTGCGCAGCAGGGATTCGGCATCCTCGCCGTCCGACGGGCAGATCGACAGGCCAAGGCTGCCCGTCACATACACCTCGCGGCCGTTCAGCGAAAACGGCCGTGCCAGCGTATCCAGCATCTTTTCGGCCACGATCGCCGCATCCTCGATGCGCGCGATATCCGGCAACAGCAGAATGAACTCGTCGCCGCTCTGGCGGCCCACGGTATCGCCCTGCCGCAACACCTCGCTGATCCGCAGCGCGACCTGGCGCAGCAGCGCGTCTCCCGCGTTATGGCCCAGGGTATCGTTGATGTTTTTGAAATCGTCCAGATCCAGGTACGCCACGGCGAGCAGCCGCCGGCCGCGCTGCGCGTGGGAAATCGCCTGCCGCAGACGGTCCAGGATCAGCGCGCGGTTAGGCAGCTCCGTCAGCGCATCGTGGCGGGCCTGATGAAGCAATTGATCCTCGTGGCGCTTGCGCTCCGAGATGTCGCGCGCAATCACCAGCACCGAAGCAACCCGGTTTTCCATGTCCCGCTCGGGCACCATGCGCACATGGAAATGACGCAAGCCCATCCGCGGTATTTCAATCCCGCACTCGACGGTCGTCGCCTCGCCGCGTGCGAACACCTCGCGCGCGCCGTGCTGCCAGGCTGTCGCCGCCTCCGCAGGCAGTCCCAGTTCATCCCAGGTCTTGCCCAGACATTCGCCCTGTTCCACCCCGATGGCCAGCTCGTTCGCCGGATTGGCATAGAGGTAACGCAGATCGCGGTCGAAACGCACGATCACGTCCGGCGCGTTGTCCACCAGCGCCTGAAATTCCTGCGAATGGCGGCGCAGCAGCCTTTCCATTTCCCTGGTCGTGGTGGTGTCGCGCACCACGGCAATGGTTTCACATTGATCGTCCATCTCGAACCGCGACAGGCTGATAGAGACCGGGCGGCACAGCGCCCGCGCTGCTCCGCATAGATGGCGCGCATGTTTTCCGGAACCAGGATTTCCATCGGTTGGCCGATCAACTCCTCGCGCCGGTAACCCAGCATCGTTTGCGCGGTCGAATTCGCCATCGCGATGCGCCCTTCCGCGTCGAGCAGGAATATGGCATCCGGCGCCGCGTCGAAAATCATGCGGAAGCGTTGCTCGCTTTTCTGCACGTTCCTCTCGGAAGCGGCCAGTTCGCGATAAGGCTGCAGCACCGCCGCCACGAATACGGCGCGGTAGAGAAAACCGTAGGCGACGATTTTGTAGACGTGGCCGAGGAAATTGAAGCCGTCGTTCACCTCGCTGTAGAGCGTGAAATTCAGTTCGCTCAATGCCATGATGCCGACGGCGGCCAAAAGATGCGGCGCAGCATAGCTGCCGGCCGTGCGAAGCCGGGCAAGAATGGCGAGCGCAGCCGCCAGGTGCAGCCCGACGACGAAATACTCGACGCCGATCTTGAACGGCGTCAGCCCCTGCCCCGCAACGAAGGTGGCCGGAAGCCATTCCGCCCGGTATAGCGCGACCCAATACACTGCGGCGACCCAGGCCAGCGCGGCGGCCAAGACCGCGTAACGCAAACCGGGGTTCACGGAAACCCGGGGCAGGAGCACCGCCGCCAGCAGCGCAACCGCCGCCGTGATGCGCGCCGCAAGCCAGAAGTTGATGGCTTTTTCCGCGCCCGACGGCGTAATGAAATGCGGCATGCCCGCATACGACAGCAGATGCGCAGCATCCAGCAGGCCCACTGCGAGAAACGCCACGGACAACAGCATCGGGAATGCCGGCCCGCGCGCTTTTGCCGCATGCCATCCGACGCCGAAGATCATGGCCGCCACCGCCACGGCGAGGATTTCCGCCACGTTATGGAATGCGAGATAGTCCCCGATATACATCGCCGGCTGCGGCATCATGGTGTGCACGATGCCGAACAGGATCGCCAGGCAGGCAACCGCGACCAGGGCATTATCCATGCCATTGACAAGGAATAATTGACGCGCCTGCGCCGGCGCGGCCTGGCAATCAGACACTGATTTTCAACCCCGCTTGGCGTTCATGCATATTTCATGATCTCTGCCGGAATCGCCTGCAGCGATGCGCTGCGATCCACCCCACCGAGTTTCACCGCCTCCTTGGGCATGCCGTACACCACGCAGCTGGCTTCATCCTGCGCCACCGTGGCCGCGCCCGCATCGTGCATTTCCTTGAGGCCGCGCGCACCGTCGTCGCCCATGCCGGTCATGATGACGCCCAGGGCATTGCGCCCCGCGAACTTGGCCACTGAGCGGAACAGCACGTCCACCGACGGCCGGTGGCGGTTGACCACCGGGCCATCCACCACTTCGACGTGATACTGGGAACCGTTGCGCTTGAGCAGCATGTGCCTGCCGCCGGGGGCGATCAGCGCACGCCCGGGCATGACGCGGTCGCCGTTCTGCGCCTCGCGCACCTCGATCTGGCACAGGCTATCGAGCCGGGCCGCGAAGGATGCGGTGAATTTCTCGGGCATGTGCTGCACGATGACGATCCCGGGCGATACGCGCGGCAACGCGGCCAGCACCGCTTCCAGCGCCTGGGTGCCACCGGTCGAGGTGCCGATGGCGACGATGCGCTCGGTGGTCTGCGCCATGGCCTGGCTCGCGGCGGGCAGGATCGCGTCGGCGTTGAGCCTGGGCATCGCGGCGGCGGGCGGCACCGCGCTGTTGATCTTGAGATTGCGGACATTGGCGTGCGCCGCGGCTTTCACCGCGCGAATCAGATCCGAAGCGGCGTCTTGCAGCGCCGCGCGCCGGTTGCCGATGCCCGGCTTGGGTACGATCCCGACCGCGCCTGCCGCCAGCGCCTGCATGGCGGTTTCCGATCCCTTCTGCGAAATCGACGAGCAGATCACCACTGGCGTCGGCCGTTCCGCCATGATCTTCCTGAGAAACGTGATGCCGTCCATGCGCGGCATTTCGACGTCCAGTACAAAAACGTCTGGCCACTGCTTTTTCAGCCGTTCCTGCGCAAAGATCGGATCGGGGGCGGCAGCAATCACCTCGATGCCCGCGTCGGCATTGAGGAGCTCGCTCAACACCTGCCGCACCACGGCGGAATCGTCCACGACCAGGACTTTTATAGGTGTCGACATAGATCCCTTGCTTCAATCATCATTGCAGCGATCAACGCCCTGCGGGGCAAACCGGCGCACCCATACGTTGCCCGACCAGATGTCGAACAGCACCGTGCGATGGCCGGCGCCGCCCAGGTCCTCCGACGCCGGGCGCAGCCCATGGTGCTTCAGCAGGTGCCGCCCGGCCTCGGCATTCTTGATCCCGATGTGGCTTTGCCCGGCATCGATCTGCCGCTGAAACATATTTCCCCCGCCGAACAGTTTGACCTCGTAGTCCTCGAGTGCCGTGCCGTTCCTGCGAATCTCCTCGAACAGGAGCCCGAGCGCCTCGTCCGCATATTTGCCGTCCGCCAGCCTCGTTTCCCGCCCTTGCCGGCTCGGCAGCATGTAGTGGCACATGCCGCCGATCAGCAATTTCGGATGCCAGAGCGTGATGGAGACGCAGGACCCCAGGATCGTGCGGATGCGGACATCCCGATCCCCGAAGTAGAACTCGCCGGGGTTGAGGAAGATTTCGATGATGTGAGGCGGCTTGCGCATGGACGATATCGCCGGTCTATTTTCTGTACACCGAGGGCCGCACGGCACTCAGCACGTCGGTCACGCCGTTGAGGCTTTCCGAGTGGCCGATGATCAGGTAGCCACCGGGCTTGAGCGTGGCGGCGATGCGCTCGACCACGCGCGCCTTGGTGTCGGGATTGAAATAGATCATCACATTGCGCAGGAAAACCACGTCGAACTCGCCCAGGCGCGGCAGGGTTTCGTTGAGGTTGATCTGCTGGAAACTCACGCGCGCGCGCAGGCGCTTGTCGACGAGGAAACGGCCTTCCTGCGAGCCTACGCCCTTGAGGCAATATTCCTGCAGGTAGCGTTGGGGAATATGGCGGGCGCGCTCCATCGCATACAGCCCGCTGCGCGCACGCTCCAGCACGCGCATGCTGATGTCGGAGGCGACGATTTCCCATGGTGCCTCGCCCAGCTGATCGGCCAACACCATCGCCAGGGTGAAGGGCTCCTCGCCGCTCGAGCAGGCCGCGCTCCACACGCGGAACGGCGAGCCGGGGCGCCGCTCGGCGAGAATGCGCTGCTGCAGGAACTCGAAGTGCTTGGGCTCGCGAAAGAAATAGGTTTCGTTGGTGGTGAGCAGGTCCAGCGCGGTCTGCAATTCCGCTGGTTCCTTGCCGCTGGTCAGCAGGCGCAAATAGTCGCGGTAGGAGTCGAGCGAATAATGCTTCAGCCGCTTCGCCAGACGTCCGCATACCAGCGCCTTTTTGGCCGGGGAAAGGCTGATCCCGGCGAGCCGGTAGATCAGCCGCTGGAATTCGCCGAACTCCTGATCGGACAGCGTGGACGCTTGCATGCTCCGCTCCTATCGGCTCGGTCCGCTCGGCATGAAACCTCTGCCCATGCCTTGTTTGATCCCGATCATCCCGCCGCTGCCTCGTTCGCGGATTGCATGCCCTGCGCATTCGCCTGCTCCAGCAATGCCAGATCGTCGATCGACAGCACATTGTCCACGTTCAGGATGATCACGAACTTGCTGTCCACCTTGCCCATGCCGCGGATGAAGTCGGTGCGAATCTTCGCGCCGAAGGCCGGCGGCGGTTCGATCTGGTCCTGCGGTATTTCCAGCACTTCGTTCACCGCATCCACCACCACGCCCACCACCTGCGTCTCCTGATCGGACGCCACTTCGATGATGACGATGCAGGTGCGGCGGCTGAGTTCCGTGCGTTTGCGGCCGAAGCGCGTGGAGAGATCCACCACCGGCACCACGCTGCCGCGCAGGTTGATCACCCCGCGGATGTAGTCCGGCATCATCGGCACCTCGGTGAGGTTGCCGTACTCGATGATTTCCTTGATGGCGAGGATGCCGATGGCGAACGTCTCGCCCCCCAGCATGAAGGTCAGGTACTGCTGCTGATCCTGCGGCGCAGCCAGTCCCGTCCGTTCGTCCACTTTGACTAGCGCACTCATGTCGCCTCCTCAGAACTTGACGAACTCAAGCTCGTCGCTGGCGCCTGCCATGGCTTTCGGCGCCGGCTTGCTGCCGGCGTTCCTGGCGTGCGCCACCTGGGCAGACTTCTGGGTGGCCGGCTTCCTGGCGCCCGACGCCGCCCCGCCGGCGCCACTCTCGAGCCGGAAGAAGCCCATGGCCTGCTGCAGCTGCTCGGCCTGGCTGCTCATTTCCTCGGCGGTGGCGGCCAGCTCTTCCGAACTGGAGGCGTTCTGCTGGGTGATCTGGTTCAGCTGGGTCATGGCCGTGTTGATCTGCCCGACGCCGGAGGATTGCTCCTCGGAGGCGGCGGTGATTTCCTGCACCAGGTCGGAGGTCTTGTTGATGGAGGGCACCATCTCGTCCAGCAGCTTGCCGGCCCGCTCCGCCAGGTCTACCGAGCCGCCCGCCAGTTCGCCGATCTCCTGCGCCGCCACCTGGCTGCGTTCCGCCAGCTTGCGCACTTCCGCCGCCACCACCGCGAAGCCCTTGCCGTGCTCGCCGGCGCGCGCCGCCTCGATGGCGGCATTCAGCGCCAGCAGGTTGGTCTGGTAGGCAATGTCGTCGATGATGCCGATCTTGCCGGCGATGCTCTTCATCGCGGTCACCGTCTGCTTCACCGCCTCGCCGCCTTCGGTGGCCTCCTTCGCCGCCTTCGACGCCATGCCGTCGGTCACCTTGGCGTTCTCGGTGTTCTGGCCGATCGAGGCGGACATCTGCTCGATGCTGGCGGACGTCTCTTCCACGCTGGCCGCCTGTTCACTGGAAGCCTGGGAGAGGGATTGCGCCGTTGCGGACACTTCTTCGGACGCGCTGGAAAGGTTGTCAGCCGCGCCGCGCACCTCGGTGATGATCTGTGAAAGCTTTTCCACCATGTTCTTCATCGCGGTGAGCAGCATGCCGGTCTCGTCCCTGGACTGCACATCGATCGTCACGCTGAAGTCGCCCTCGGAAAGGCTGTTGGCCACGCCCACGGCCCGGCCGAGCGGACGGGTGATGGAACGGGTGACCCAGAAGGCGATCCCTACCGCGAGCAGGAAGGCCGCCGCGCCCATGGCGAGCATCAGCGTCCGCGCCTGGCTGTATTGCTCGCTCGCCGTTTTCCCCAGCTCGTTCATGAGCTCACCCTGGAACTGGACAAGGTCGTTGACGCGCTTGCGGTACTCGTTCGCCGCCGGGCGGAACTCGGATTCCATGAACCCCCGGCCTTCTTCCCCCTTGCCTTCCTCGGCCAGCTTGATGATCTGGTTTTGCGCCGCGATGAATCGCTCGCGCGATTCGAGGATCAGCTGGAACATCTCGATTCCCCTGGGCTGAACCAGCGTCGGCTTGAGCTTCTCCCAGGCCTTGCCGATGTTGCTGCGCCCCTCGAGAATGCGCTCTTTCGCAGCCTGGATACCCGGCCGGTCCGTCGCCATCAGGATATCGCGCGCGCCGAGGCCGATCGCGTTGACCCCGGCGAGTCCGTCCTGCAGCAACAGGACCTTCGGCCATTTGTCATGGTTGACGTTTTCCAGCGATTCGTTGAGGACGGCCATGCGGGTGATTCCAATGACGGCGATTGCCACCATCAGCACCACAACCAGGCCAAAGCCCACCCCCAACCGCACCCCGATCTTCATGTTCTTGAACATTGCCGTGCTCCCCTGTCTATCTCTGAAAAATAAAAAACCCAAGAATCCAACCCGGTCACGCGCCGTGCATGGCCAGCTGCTCATCCCGCGCGACAGCAAGCTGCACCAGCGTCGGCACGTCGAGAATCAGCGCCACTTCGCCCGTTCCCAGAATCGTGGAACCGGAAATACCCCGCAAATTCCTGAATACATTGCCCAGCGGCTTGATGACGGTCTGGAATTCACCCATCAATTCATCCACCACGAATCCGGCCTTCTGCCCGCCGCATTGCACGACCACGATGTTTTCGCGCTTGCCCGCGGCCGCCTTGACTTCGAATTGATCGCGCAGGCGAACGAAGGGCAGCACCTCGCCGCGCAGATTGACGTAGTTGCGCGTATCGGCGGCCTTTCTGTCCGCTTCGGACAGTTCGATGCATTCCAGCACCATGTCGAGCGGCACCACGAAAGTCGACTTGCCCACGCCGACCAGGAAACCGTCGATGATCGCCAGGGTGAGCGGCAGCCGGATGCGTACCGTGGTGCCGCGCCCCTCCGCGCTTTCGATGTCGACGCTGCCGCGCAGCGCCTGGATGTTGCGCTTGACCACGTCCATGCCGACGCCGCGGCCGGAGAGATTGGTGACCTGATCCGCGGTGGAAAATCCCGCCTCGAAAACGAGGTTGTAAATCTCGTTGTCCGACAGGCTCTGGCCCGGGCTGACGATGCCGCGTTCGATCGCCTTCTTGAGGATTCTTTCCTTCTTGAGGCCGCCGCCGTCGTCCGCCACTTCGATCACGATGCTGCCGGAGTCGTGGTAGGCATTCAGCCGCAGGCTGCCCTTCGCCGGCTTGCCGGCCGCGACGCGCGCCGCGGCCGGTTCGATGCCGTGATCCATGGCGTTGCGCACGAGATGCATGAGCGGGTCGCCGATTTTCTCGACCACCGTCTTGTCCAGCTCGGTTTCCGCGCCGCCGATCTCCAGGCCGATGTCCTTGCCGAGTTCCTTGCTCACGTCGCGCACCACGCGCTGGAAGCGGTTGAAGGTCTCGCCGATTTCCACCATGCGCAGCTTGAGCGCGCCGTCGCGGATTTCCTCGACCAGCCCCGAAACGACCGAGGTGGACTCGTGCAGCGCCGCGTCGCCGGAACGCTGGGCCAGCAGCGAAGCGCCGGCGCCGGCGATGACGAGTTCGCCGACGAGATTGATGAGTTCGTCGAGCTTTTCCGCGCTCACGCGAATGAACTTGGCTTCCTGCGCCTTGTGGTCGCGAATCTGGCGCTGCTTCTCCAGCGCCGCATCCATCACTTCTTTCTGCACCACGCCTTCGTTGACCAGGACTTCGCCGATGGGCGGCTTGGCGCCGCCGCAGACCGCCGCCATGCTTTCCTGAGAGGCCAGCGCATCCTCCAGTTCATGTCCGGTGAGAATGCCGGCCTCGATCAGCAACTGGCCGAGCATGTCGGTATTGCCGCTCGCATGCTCGAGCCGGTCGACGAAAGCGGCGAGATGGCTCGGCGGCGGGAAGATGCGCAGCTTGCAGTCCTCCCGCACGAACTCGAAGACATCCTCGATGGTTTTCTTGTCCGCCTCGCTCTTGAATTCGATCGAGAAGCTCAAATAGCAGGACTCCGGGTCTATCGCATTCAGTTCCGGCAGCTCGCTGTCGTCTATCCTGAGCGAGACGATATCGCCAATGGTCGAGAGGTAGCGGATGAAGGAAATGGGATCCATGCCGTTTTTCAGCACGTCGCGCCCGAAGACGAGCGACAGGTGCCAATAGTCGCCTTCGAGCAATCCGCCGCCGCTCGCCGCAAGCCGGGCCTCGTGAACCGCGGGCATGGCGGCGTCCGCCGCGGCCGCGCCTCCCAGCAAGGATCTCAGCGCCGCGGCGATAGCCTCGCCCGCGGCCGCCTGTTCCGCATCGAGCGCTTCCCCGGTTTCCGCCACCACGCTGATCAGCAGGCCGATATGGTCGCAGCATTTGAGCAGCAGCTCGACAAGCTCGCCGTTGACGGCCAGCGTGCCACCACGCACCTCGTCAAGAACGTTTTCGACAACGTGGGTGAAGGCCACGATCGCGTCGAGCCCGAACAAACCCGCGGAGCCCTTGATGGTGTGCGCGGCGCGAAACATGGCGTTGACCGCTTCCTCTTCCTGCGGCTCGCTTTCGAGCCGCAGCAGGATGCCCTCCATTTCATCGAGCAGCCCGCGGCTTTCCTCGATATAGGTCTGCAATGCCTGATCCATGCCCACTCTCGTCTCCTTGATATCTATGACGGCTGTTACTGCCGAGCTGAAAGCAGCAGGGGATCGCCGAACTGGGCTGCCATGTTGTAGAGATCGATCACCTCCAGAGCGGCCTGACTATGGGAGACGAAACGCACGGCCTTGCCCAATCGGGTGCCTTCGCGCTTGGCCGCCAGCAGCAGCTGAAATCCGGCGGTATCCATCTCGGTGACGCCGCTGAGGTCAAGCTCGATCTCGGCGTTGGCAGCCAGATGCCCCATCAATCCATCCCTGATTTCCAGGCTGTGGTAGATGGTGAGTTCGCCTTCCATTTGCAGCCTGCAAATGCCGTTTTCCTGCTGTGCGTCGATGTGCATGGTGTGCTCCCCGTCGCCGGCTTCAGGGCATGATCAGCTTCGACACGGCAGCCAGCATCTGCGCCGGCTGGAAAGGCTTGACCACCCAGGCCTTGGCGCCAGCCGCCTGCCCTGCCTGCTTTTTCGCCTCCTGCGATTCGGTGGTGAGCATGATGATGGGCGTGAATTTGTAATTCGCCAGCTTCTTGACCTCCTGCACGAAGGTGATGCCGTCCATATTCGGCATGTTGACGTCGCTGATGATGAGATGGATCTTCTGTCCGTTGATCTTGGACAGGCCGTCCTTGCCGTCGCAGGCTTCGATGATGTCGAATCCGGCGCCCTTGAGCGCGATGCTGACGACCTGGCGCAGCGAAGCCGAGTCGTCGACGACCATGATGGTTTTTGCCATAGTTTTCTCCCTAAAAGAAGGTGATTTCCGAACTGTTCGACTGGCTGGCGCTGGCACCGCTGTGCATCTCCCGCTGCTCGGTCGTGGTGTAGGTTTTCGACAATTCGTCCAGCCATGCCTCGGCATCGATCGGCGCGCATTGCCCGGTGTTGAGGCATTCGTTGACATGCGCTTCGAACTTGCGGATGTCGTCGCGGATATGCGAGAGAATCTGGCTCACGCGATCCTGAAACTGCAGCGAGACCAGCACGTCGGAAATTTCGTCCCGAATGCCCATGCTGGCTTCATTCAGGATGCTCGAAGACGCCGTCAAGCGGCTCGCCACGCCGTGAAAACGCTCGACCACCTGCCCGATAACCGCTTCGGAATGCGTCACCGACTCGGTATCCCGCGTCACCGACTGCTCGGATGCGGCCACGGCGGAGGCGATCGCGGCGTTGACCTGCTCCGCTCCCTGGCTGATTCGCTTGCCCGTTTCAGCGGACAGCGTGGAAAGCTTGCGTACCTCGTCGGCGACCACGGCGAATCCCCGCCCTGCCTCGCCGGCACGCGCCGCCTCGATGGCGGCGTTGAGCGCGAGCAGGTTGGTCTGCATGGCAATACTGCCGACCTCGGCCGCCATCTGCTTCAGTTCGCCCGTAAACAACGCCAGCTGATCCACCTCCCGCAGCAGGTTCTGCTTGGAAATGGTGGCCTCGCGCAGCGAATCGATGATCGAGCCGAGATCCTGCTGGCTTGTCTCGAGCAGTTCTACCAGGCCATCCTGCCCCTGCTTCACGCCGTTGCCGCCCGCCGTCGATTGCGAGGCGGACACCGCCGTCTCCAGTTTTTCCACCAGGCCGGAAAAGCGGACGGCGAGCGCGGTAACCGCATCCTCCGTCTGCGCGCGCCCCGTCTCCACCTGCAACGACCAGATCGGCAATACGCTGGCGCATACCGTGTCGAGATGGGGGCTGCAATTGCCCGCGCCCCGCATGGACGTCTCGCGCACCCGCTCAAGCATGGCGGCACGCCTGGATTCCCTGAATCGATGTGCGACCCATCCGCACGCCGCGCCGCAGACGAAAATCAATATGCCGAGCACCGCATCCATCGTCAGGCCTTCACTCGCATTGAATTCCATACCACCTTCCACTTGTCGATATTCATGTCATGGCGCCGCACGCAGATGCGCCTGGCTGTGACGCCGCACCACATTCAGCAGCAGATCGATCTGGGCGGACAGATCGAAAAAGTGATCCGCCCCTGCTTGCAGCCAGCGTTTTCTGTATGGCTCCGACGAATAGAAACTCATCACGATCAGGCATGCCGAAGGACATGCGTATCTCGCCCGGGCAAGTGCCTCGCAGCCCCTTTCATCCGGCAGCCGGACATCCATGACCACAATTTCCGGCTGCATGAGACGCATGATCCGATTGGTATCTTCAACCGCAGTGCTTTCCACGATCTCGGCGCATCCAAGGCTGGCCAGCATGGCCGCCAGGCGTTCCCGCAGCAGAATCGATGGCTCGACCAAAAATAATTTCATTCCACTCAGTCCCACATTAGGCCGGGTAATCCGGGCAAGCGGATACAAGCCTGACATCCATTCCGAGATTCATTATCGAAAGCGACCAGAGGGAAATGAAGTCGGCGCAATCTGCTTTTGCATCAGCGATTGCCCACGGCAAGGTAGGAATAATCCTATTGGAGAGGCCGGGTAAGGCTTGAATCCAGCTGCGTTTTTCGCGCTGTCCTGGGTTGGACGGTCCGTTGCGCCACCTCGATGGAACGCTCTCGATGGAACGCTGTTTTTTATGTGGGTGGGTGACTGGCGAGGCGGCGACGTTTGATGCGTCGCGCAGGAAAAATCTCAGCCGTCGATCAATCGATGGCGGATGGCATAGCGGACCAGGTCGGTCGATGTCTGGAGATTCATTTTCCGCATGAGGCGGAATTTGTGTGTGCTGACCGTCTTGATGCTCAGGAACAAGTCGCCCGCAATCTCGCTTATCGTCCTGCCGGAAGCGAGCATGAGGAACACCTGGAGTTCCCGTTCCGACAATGCTTCATGAGGGGTTCTGCTTTCCGCTGCATGATCGAACACGAGTTTTTCGACCAATGCGGCATCGATGAATTTTCCTCCGCCGGAGACCTTGCGAATGGCCCCGACGAGAATTTCCGGCTCGCTGTCCTTGGTCAGATACCCGCTGGCGCCAGCCTTGAGCGCGCGACTGGCGATCGGCCCCTCGACATGCATGCTCAATATCAGAATTGGCAGATCCGGATATTCCGCGTGCATCCATTCAATGAGTTCAACGCCCGCCAGACCCGGCATGTTCATGTCGAGCAGGACAAGATCGCAGGCGGTTCGCGCGAGCACGGCCTGAAGCTCCTCGCCTCCACCGGCCTCGCCGACGACGCTTATGTCGGGCACCAGCGCAAGTATCTGTTTGAGCCCGTGACGCACAATGGCATGGTCGTCGACAATGATGAGCCTGATCATCCTGGAAGCCTCGGTTGGACGGGGTGGGTCACGGTTGGGGTAAACGCTGCGGTCATGTCGCCGGGACGCATACGCGAATACGCGTACCCCGTTCCGGTTCGCTGTCCAGCTCAAAATCGCCTTCCATCATCGCCACCCGCTCGCGAATGCCGACCAGGCCGAACGACTTGCGGCTTGCCGCGGCATGCGGATCGAACCCCTTGCCATTGTCGCTCACTTCGAAGCAGAGACGGCCATCGGTCCGGGTCACGACGATTTCGACCTGGGTCGCTTCGGCATGGCGCGCGATATTGGTCAGCGACTCCTGAACGATGCGGAATACGGCGGTCGCGGTAGACTCGTCCAGGCTGATGTCGCCATCGCCCAGCACGAGTTCGCAGGGGATGCCCGCATACTCGATGAATTCCTCGACCAGCCATTCCAGCGCGGCGACGATGCCGAGATCCAGCGCCCCCGGCCGCAGGCTCGACGTGACATGCCGCGCGGTCTCGATGGTGCGGTCCACCAGCTGCTTCATCGATTGCAGGCGCGCCATGAGTTGCGGATTGGATTCGCCGAAGCCGAGACGCGCCAGCGAAACGTCCATCCGCAGCGCAGTGAGCGTTTGTCCCAGCTCGTCGTGAATTTCGCGTGCAATGCGCTTGCGCTCTTCCTCGCGCACGCTTTCGAGATGCGCAGACAGCTCGCGCAGCATGTTTTTCGAATCGACGAGCTTTGCTTCGCTGATTTTGCTGTCGGTAACATTGATTGCAACGCCGTCCCACATGCATAGATTTTCTCTGTGACGGCGCGGAGTGGCGCGCAGGTTGATCCATCTCGTCTCGCCGTCCGCCGTGACGATGCGCCCTTCCCAATTCCAGAACGACAGTTCTTGCTGCGACTGCGCCATGCTGTCGTGGAAGGCGCGCTGGTCGTCCGGGACGATGAAGCCGACGAAGGCGCATCCATTCCGCAGGATCGCTGCCGTATCCAGACCCAGCAGCCGTTTCGCTCCATTGCTGATGTAAGTGAAGTGCAGTTCTTCGCTGCCGGCATGCCGGAAACACTGGAACACCATGCCCGGCACGTTGGAGGTGATGCCATGAAGGCGTTCCTCGCTTTCGCGCAATACCGCTTCGGCGCCTTTGAGGGTGGAAATGTCGCGCGCGATGGTCAGTACCGAGGCGACCTTTCCCGATGCATCGCATTCCGGCACGGCCCGGGTGTGGTAGTGCCTGACGACGCCGCCCTTGGTCGTGAATCCGAATTCGAACACTTCCGGCTCGCCGGTGAGAAAAACCCGGCGCAAGGCATTGGTCCATATTTCCACCTCCTTGTCCGGCACCCCAAGTTCGGCATACGTCTTGCCCAGCAGGGTTTGCCGCGACACGCCGGTGGATTTCTCGATCTCGGGATTGACGTAAACGCGGCGCAATTCGCTGTCGAAACGCGAGACGATGTCCGGCAGGTTCTCGGCCAGGGAGTGAAACTCGCGCTCCAGGCGCCGAATTTCCGCATCCGCCCGCACCTGCTCGGTGATGTCCTTGGCGATCGCCACGGCTCCGGCGACGGCGCCCTTTGCGTCGTGCAGCGGCAAGGCCGAACTGCTGATGACTTTATGGCTGCCGTCGAAACACTCGATGTCGATGATTTCATCAAGGGCGGTTTCACCGCGCTCGAGGGCGCGGGCAAGCGCCCAGTCGTGCGCCTCGATGCGTTTGCCGGTGTCGTGCCACCAGCCCTTGTATTCGTCCAGCCGCTCGATGCCGACCCAGCGTTCGCCTGCCCAGATACGGCTGCCGGCAGGATTGTTCAAGATGAAGTGTCCGGATGCATCCGTCAGCCACACGCCGACCGGCAGCGCTTCCAGCACGCCGTGCAACTGCCGTCCGGTGTCGACGGCGCGCCGCACCACAAAGCGGACCCGCAGATAGATCAGCAACGCAGCGATGGTGCCGATGCCCACCATGATCGCAATCGCGCGCCACGCAGCGGTGCGTATCGGCTGGTACATATTCTCGACGTCTACTTTGCGCACCATGCCGAGACCGAGCTCCGCCACCGGCGCGTAGGCGGCAACCACCATCACCCCCCGATAATCCGGCGCAACCGCGACGCCGCGCTGCCCCTGGAGAGCATGCCACATCGGCACCGGCTCGTCCTTGTAGCGCGTCGGCGCCAGCAACGGGCGCGGCATGAATGCCGATGGAAGGCAGATCATGTGCTCGCTGCCGGCAGGTCCGCACAGGCGCGTTTCCACCCCGCCCGGCGTATCCGACAGCGCTTCCGCAAACAGGCGTTCAAGCTCGGGCAAGGGTTCCTGCACCACGATGCCTCCCTGCCCCGGCGCAGCTGGCAAACGGATTTCCAGCATCCAGCCGCGATTCCAGGTCAGCCAGGCAGGGCTCGCGTTTTCAAGGCGCAGGCGAAATCGCGGATCGGGCGGAGGCAGGCCTGCATGCAGCCCGACGGCGCCGTCGCTTCCCTCCAGCCATGCCGAGCCGCCCGAACCGGCCATCTCCCGCAGCGCGGCGGGCAGGTCCGTGCGCGACGCAAGCCCGTCCGTCCGGGCATGCAGGCTTTGCAATGCCGATGACAACACCAGCGGAAAAATGGCCGCCTGCGTCGCCACCGAACTGGACAACTCCTCCTCCACCGTCGCCTGCATCTGCTTGCCGAGCACGGCAACGGAAGCCGCGCTGCCGAGCAGCAGCGCGGCGGTGAATCCAATCAGGCCGATTGCCAGGGCTTGCCGCTCCTCGCGCGCGGCGTAAAAACGGCGAAACCAGGGGGTTTCGGCCATTGCCGCAAGATAGCCGGAGACCCATGCGCACAATGCCAGCATGGTGGACAGGCTCATGACGGCATGGCGATCGAGGGTGGCCACGAACAGCAGGCCATCGAGGCTGCGATTGAGCGCGCCGCCCACTACGGCAGCCAGGATGAACCCAGGCGCGGCCTGCGACAGGATCTGTCCGGGCAGCGTGCGCGGCCGATCGAGGACGGCCAGCGCCAGGCCCGCGCAGAGCAGGGAAAACGCGGCGAGGGGGGACATATGCCAAGGCCAGGGCAAACCGCGTCCGTCGACATTGAGCGCAATGCGCCAGCAACCGTCGGGCGGCAGCCAGGCAAAAAAATATTGTCCCAGTACCGCCGCACTGATCGCTGCGATGAGCCCGCCCAGCCAAGGCCGAAGACGCGGCAGCAGCAGCGCCATCCCCGCCAGCAATAGCGCGACGGAGGTATTGATCCCCATTCCCGTCAGGATCGGTACGCGCGCGCCGAACACATCCGGCGCCGCCCAGATGCCGGCAAGAACCGCCGTCATGGCAACGACGAGCGCCATCCCCGCCGTCCGACGGATGGCGGCACAGGCGCGGCAAGGAGCGGGGTCAGCCAGGTGAGGGGCGGTATCGGTCAAGGTAGGGCTATTCGCATGATTGTTTTCGCGGTTCAGGCTCAAATCCTGCACGCTTCAAATTCGCTCGCCGATTCCCGTCGGCAGTCAGGGCAGGGATCAATAAAGCAAGGTGTTGAGCTTGCCGCCGCAATCCTCTTGTCGCGTATCATCCGGCTATTCCTTGCGGCCTGTCCCATACAAGCTTTTCCGGCTGCATCTTAACTACATTTCGTTCGCATCTGGGTGCAATCGCCGGCTGGAGTCGGTGACTCTTGCATGGAAGAATCGGTATGACCGTTTGTTTTAACTGGAAAATATCTTGCTGGACAAGGCAATAGAAAAGCATACGCCGATGATGCAGCAATACCTGGGCATCAAGGCGCAGCATCCCGACATGCTGCTGTTCTACCGCATGGGCGATTTTTACGAGCTGTTTTTCGACGATGCCGAGAAAGCCGCGCGGCTGCTGAACATCACGCTCACCACGCGCGGCGCCTCGGCCGGCAGCCCGATCAAGATGGCCGGGGTGCCTTATCACAGCGCCGAACAATACCTGGCGCGGTTGCTGAAGCTGGGCGAATCGGTGGTGATCGCCGAGCAGGTGGGCGATCCGGCGACCTCCAAGGGTCCGGTCGAGCGCCAGGTCACGCGCATCGTGACGCCGGGCACGCTGACGGATTCGGGCCTGCTGGACGAGACGCGCGACACGCTGATTCTGGCCATCGCGCCGGGAAACGACACGGCCGGCGCAGCCTGGCTCAATCTTGCCGCCGGGCGTTTTCAGGTCGCCGAGGTCGATGCGGCCGCCCTGCCCGCCCTGCTGGCGCGGGTGCGGCCGGCGGAGATCCTGGCGCCCGACGATTTTGAATTGGCCGCACCATGCGCTGAAAGCGCATCGATTAAAGCAGGCGCGGTGCGCCGCCTGGCGCCATGGCAGTTCGATTCGAACGGCGCGCAGACCCGGCTGGCGCAGCAGTTCGGCAGCCGCGATCTGGCCGGCTTCGGCATCGCCGATCTGCCCCTGGCCATCGCCGCCGCGGGCGCCCTGCTCGACTACATCCAGACCACCCAGCGCAGCGCGCTGCCGCATATCCAGTCCATCCGCGCCGAGCGCGACGGCGATTACGTACAGCTCGATGCCGCCACCCGGCGCAATCTGGAGCTGACCGAAACGCTGCGCGGCGAAGCGGCGCCCACCCTGCTGTCGGTGCTCGACACCACCGCCACCGGCATGGGGACACGCCTGCTCAGGTACTGGCTGCACCACCCGCTGCGCGACCGCGACATACTGAGCCGGCGGCGCGACGCCATCGGCGTGCTGGCCGGGCTGCCGGAAGCCGTGGTTTCCCTCAGCCGGCTGCTGAAAGGCTGCGCCGACGTCGAGCGCATCGGCGGACGCATCGCACTGAAAAGCGCACGCCCGCGCGATCTGTCCGGCCTGCGCGATACCCTGGCGCTCTTGCCCGAACTCGCCGCCGCGCTGCCTGACGATCGCGCGCGCCTGTCGACTCTGCAGACGGCGCTCGCCGCGCGCCCCGACCTGCATGCCCTGCTCGCCCGCGCCGTGCAGCCCGAGCCCGCCAGCGTGCTGCGCGAGGGCGGCGTGATTGCCGACGGCTACGATGCCGAGCTCGACGCGTTGCGCGCGCTGACGCGCGACGCCGGTGCCTTCCTGCTGGAGCTGGAAAAACGCGAGCGCGAACGCTCCGGCATCGCCACCCTCAAGGTCGAATACAACAGGGTGCACGGTTTCTATATCGAAGTCAGCCGTGCGCAGTCGGACAAGGTCCCCGACGACTACCGCCGCCGCCAGACCCTGAAGAACGCCGAACGCTACATCACGCCGGAACTGAAAGCCTTCGAGGACAAGGCGCTGTCCGCGCAGGAGCGGGCGCTGACACGTGAAAAAGCGCTGTTCGACGCGCTGCTGGATGCGCTGGCGCCGCACGTGCAGGCGCTGCTCGCCATCGCCGGCGCGCTCGCCGAAGTCGATGTGATGGCGAGCCAGGCCGAGCGCGCCGGCACCCTGAATCTCAATGCGCCCGAATACAGCGTGGAGCCCGGCATCGTCATCCGCGGCGGCCGTCATCCGGTGGTCGAGGCGCAGGTCGACCATTTCATCGCCAACGACGTGATACTGGGCCGCAGCCGCCAGATGCTCTTGGTCACCGGACCCAACATGGGCGGCAAGTCGACCTACATGCGGCAGGCCGCGTTGATCACGCTGCTGGCCTGCTGCGGCCTGTGGGTACCCGCCACGGCGGCGAGAATTGGCGACATCGACCAGATCTTCACCCGTATCGGCGCGTCCGACGATCTCGCCGGTGGCCGTTCGACCTTCATGGTCGAGATGACCGAGACCGCGCACATCCTGCACAACGCCAGCGCCAACAGCCTGGTGCTGCTGGACGAGATCGGCCGCGGCACCTCCACCTTCGACGGCCTCGCGCTGGCCTGGGCGGTGGCGCGGCATCTGGTCGCCGCCACCCGCGCCTTCACCCTGTTCGCCACCCATTATTTCGAGTTGACCCAGCTCGCCAACGAGTTCAAGCAGCTCGCCAACGTGCACCTCGACGCCAAGGAGCACGGCGCCGGCCTGGTGTTCCTGCATGCAGTGGAAGAAGGCCCGGCCTCGCAGAGCTACGGCATCCAGGTGGCGCGGCTGGCCGGGGTGCCGAGCCCGGTGATCGTTGCCGCGCGGCGCCACCTGCGCGAACTCGAAGACGCGCAATTGCAGCCCGGCCCGCAAGGCGACCTGTTCGCCGCCCACCTGCCCAACGACGAAGCGCCGCCGCATCCCGCGCTCGGCCAGCTGCGCGAGCTCGACCCCGACGCCTTGACGCCGAAGGCGGCGCTCGACATGCTCTACGCTCTGAAAGCACTCACCCGCAACACGCCATGAAAACGCTGCGCCTGGATACCGCCGAACTCGGCCTCGATTTCAACGCATGCCTGAAACTGGCAACGACCATCGCCCGGCAGCAGTTGGGCGACGACTCCATGTTGTTGAGCTGGTACGACCGCGAACGCGATCTCGAATCCCCCGCCGGGGTGAGCGAATGCCACGAGGGCTGCGCGACCAAGGGGTCGTGGGACTATGCGCTCAACCGCGGCGCGCGGCTGGCGCTGGAATTCGATTCCGGGCGTTTCTTTTTCTGTTTTCTCTAGGCTGGGGCCGGCAGAACCCTGACCGTCCGCCCGCGGCAGCTGACCGTCTGGCCCGCCCGGATTTTCGCCGTCTTGCGGCGCTCCGGCTGGCCATCGACCGCCACCTCGCCATGGGCGATCATCAGCTTGCCCTGCCCCCCGCTGTCGGCGATGCCGGCGAGCTTGAGCAGGTCGCACAGCGCGACGTACTCGCCGCGCAGCTGGAATTCCCGAGCGCCCATTTACGCTCCGCGCCGCCGCCACAGATAACGGTAGACGAATCCCGGATAGGCGAACACCACGAACAGCGCGGCGTTGACCGCGTAGAACTCCCAGTTCTGCTTGTGGACGTCGCCGAGCTTGCCTTCCAGCAGCAGCGCGATGCCGCCGACCACGAAGAACAGTACGACCAGCTCCAGCAGTTGCCAGGAAAAGGCCTTGCTGCCGGACTTGGGCCGAACGACGAAAAAGATGCGCCGGGCAAGAAACGGCAGGTTGGCCGCGGCAAAGGCCAGGATCAGCAGCAGGGAGGTGGAAAAATTCACGATGGTTCCGGAAACGGGTGATACCGGAGCACAGACCCGCTCCGGCGCGATTTAGTTCAGAAAGACGCGCCGATGGCGGTCACGCATATCGCCATCAGCGGTTGCGGCAGGATGCCGAGCGCCAGCACGGCCAGGCCGTTGGCCGACATGATGAGACGGGCATCGGGGCGGGCAAGGATCGGCGCAGTATCGTGCGGCGCATCGAAATACATCAGCTTGACGACGCGCAGGTAGTAGAACGCGCCGACCAGAGAGAACAGCACGGCCGCCACCGCCAGCCACACATAGCCGATCTCGACCACCGCCTGCAGCACGGCGAGCTTGGCGTAGAAACCGACGGTGGGCGGAATGCCGGCCATCGAGAACATCAAGAGCAGCATCAGGAAAGCCAGCCACGGACTGCGCCGGTTGAGTCCCTTGAAATCGTCGAGCTGGTCGGCCTCGAAGCCGGCGCGCGACAGCAGCAGGATCATGCCGAAGCCGCCCAGGCTCATCAGCGTGTACACCAGCACGTAGAACATCGCGCTGCCGTAGCCGTTCTGCGAGCCCGCCAGGATGCCCAGCAGCATGAAGCCCATGTGCGAGATGGTCGAATAGGCGAACATGCGCTTGAGGTTGCTCTGCGCGATGGCTGCGATGTTGCCCACCGCCATCGACAGCACCGCCAGGATCACCAGCATGTCGCGCCATTCCGCCACCTGCGACTCCAGCCCCTGTCCGAGGATGCGCACCGCGAAGGCGAATGCGGCGATCTTGGGCGCGCTGCCGATGAACAGCGTCATCGCAGTCGGCGCGCCATGATAAACATCGGGCACCCACATATGGAACGGCACCGCGCCGAGCTTGAACGCCACCCCGGCGACGATGAAGACGATGCCGAATACCAGCGGAATGCGCAGGTCGGTGCCGTCGGCCAGATTCTGTGCGATATCGCCCAGCGCCAGCGAGCCGGTGACGCCGTAGACCATCGACATGCCGTAGAGCAGCATGCCCGACGCCAGCGCGCCCAGCACGAAATATTTCATCGCCGCTTCGGTCGCCATGCTGGAATCGCGCCGCAGCGCGACCATTGCGTACAAGGACAAGGACAGCAGTTCGAGACCGAGATACAGGGTGAGGAAATGGCTGGCCGACACCATCACCATCATGCCCAGCAGCGCGAACAGCGCCAGCACGAAGAACTCGCCCTTGTAGAGTCCGCGCTCGCGCAGATAGCCGCGCGAATACACCAGCACCGCCGCGACGGTCAGATAGAGAAACAGCTTCAGCACGTCCGCCAGCGGATCGTCGATGAAGAGGCCGCCAAGCGCCAGCAGCGGCATGGTCGAGAAATCGCGCACGGTGAGGAAAGCCGCACCGGCCAGCGTGACGAGCGACAGCACATAGGCGATGGTGCGCTTGCCGTCATCGACGGCGGCATCGACCAGCAGGATCAGCGAGACCATCGCCAGCACGAAGATCTCGGGCAGCACAGGCGCAAATTGAATGAGGGAATCGCGCATTTCGGAACCTTAAGGCAGTTTGCTTTGGGCGACATGCGCCAACAGGTCGACCACCGACGCGTGCATCACATCGGTGAAAGGCTTGGGATAGAGGCCCATGCCGAGCACGCACAAGGCAAGCACGCCGAGCAGCAGGATCTCGCGCGCACCGATGTCGCGCATCGCCTCGACCTTCGGATTGGTGACGCTGCCGAACACCACCCGCTTGTACATCCACAGCGTGTAGGCCGCGCCGGTGATCAGCGTGGTGGCGGCGATGAGGGCATACCAGAAGTTGACCTGGGTGGCCGCCATGATGACCATGAACTCACCGACGAAGCCGCTGGTGGCAGGCAGCCCCGCGTTGGCCATGGCGAACAGCATGAAGAAGGCGGCAAATACCGGCATCCTGCTGGCCAGGCCGCCATAGTCCTTGATCTGGCGCGAATGCAGGCGGTCGTACATGACGCCGATGCAGAGGAACAGCGCCGCCGACACGAAGCCGTGCGAGATCATCTGCACCAGCCCGCCCTCCCAGCCGAGCGGATTGAACAGGAAGAAACCCAGGGTGACGAAGCCCATGTGCGCAATCGACGAATAGGCGATGAGCTTTTTCATGTCGGCCTGCACCAGCGCGACCAGGCCGATGTAGACGACCGCGATCAGCGACAGCATGATGACGAACCAGGCGAGCTCGTGGCTGGCGTCCGGCAGGATCGGCAGGATGAAGCGCAGGAAGCCGTACGCGCCGACCTTGAGCGTGATCGCCGCCAGCACCACCGAGCCGCCGGTCGGCGCCTCGACGTGGGCGTCGGGCAGCCAGGTGTGCACCGGCCACATCGGCACCTTGACCCCGAACGCCAGCAGGAAGGCGAAGAACATCAGCGTCTGCGCCGTCATGCCGAGCGTGGTGGCATGCCAGGTCTGGATGTCGAAGCTGCCGCCCGACTGGAAATACAGATAGATCATCGACACCAGCATCAGCAGCGAGCCGAGCAAGGTGTAGAGGAAGAACTTGATCGCGGCATACACGCGGTTCGGCCCGCCCCAGACGCCGACGATCAGGTACAGCGGAATCAGCATGCCTTCGAAGAAAACATAGAACAGGATGCCGTCGAGCGCCGCGAACACGCCGTTGATGAGGCCGGACATGATCAGGAAGGCGGCCATGTACTGCGCGACCTTGTCCTGGATCACCTGCCAGCCGGCGATCACCACCAGCACGGTGATGAAGCTGTTCAGCAGGATCAGCGGCATCGAAATGCCGTCGACGCCGAGGTGGTAATGGACGTTGAACGCCGGTATCCATGTCGTCTTCTCGACGAACTGCATTGCCGAGGTGGCGGTGTCGAAGCCGGTGACCAGCGGAATCGCCACGATCAGGCCCATCAGCGCGCCGCCCAGCGACAGCCAGCGCGCCAGCGGCGCGTGGCGGTCGGAACCGGTGGCGAGCACCGCCACCCCGGCCAGGATCGGCACCCAGATGACGAGAGAGAGAATCGATTGTCCGAACATGGGCATGGGAATTTTAATTAGGCACGGCTAGTTGAGCCGCGCGAACCAGGTCACCAGGGCGAACACCCCGATCAGCATGGCAAACGCGTAATGGTAGATGTAACCGGACTGGAAGGCCTTGACCAGGCGCGAGAAGCGTTCGACCAGGCGCGCCGTGCCGTTGACGAAGAAACCGTCGATCACGTTCTGGTCGCCGCGCCGCCACAGCCCGCCGCCGAGCATGCGCGCACCCTTGGCGAACAGCCAGCTGTAGAGTTCGTCGAACCAGTATTTGTTGAGCAGCATCCGATACAGGAACTTGAAACGCTGCGCGATGGCCGCCGGGATATCCGGGCGCTTGAGGTAGAAGAATGCCGACAGCCCCACCCCCGCCGCCGCCAGCCAGAACGGCAGCGTCACCACTGCGTGCAGCCCCATCGCCAGCGCGCCATGGAAATGCTGGTTGAGTTCGTGCATCACCGGGTGGCGGTCGGCGACGTAGATCGCGCTGCCGAAAAAGTCGCCGTACAGCATCGGTTCGATGGTCATGTAGCCGATCGCCAGCGAGGGCAGCGCCAGTGCGAGCAAGGGCCCGGTGACCACCCACGGGGTTTCGTGCGGCGTCCCGCCATGATGCGCGGCATGATGCGCGTCGGGCTCGTTGCCGTGGGCGTGCCCCTGGTGGAAGCGCTCCTTGCCGTGGAACACCAGGAAATACATGCGGAAGGAATAGAAGGCGGTCACGAACACGCCGATCAGCACCGCCCAGTAGGCTAGGCCGGCCACCGGCAGGTTCGACAGCTTGGCCGCCTCGATGATGGTTTCCTTGGAATAGAAGCCCGACAGGAAAGGCGTGCCGATCAGCGCCAGCGAGCCGATCAGCGAGGTGATCCAGGTGATCGGCATGTACTTCCTGAGGCCGCCCATGTAGCGGATGTCCTGGTTGTGGTGCATGGCGATGATGACGCTGCCGGCGGCAAGGAACAGCAGCGCCTTGAAGAAGGCGTGCGTCATCAGGTGGAACACCGCGACCGAGTAGGCGGAGGCGCCCAGCGCCACGGTCATGTAGCCGAGTTGCGACAGCGTCGAATAGGCGATCACGCGCTTGATGTCGTTCTGCACGATGCCGAGGAGGCCCATGAACAGCGCGGTGATGGCGCCGATCACCATGATGAAGGAGAGTGCCACGTCGGACAGTTCATACAGCGGCGACATGCGCGCCACCATGAAGATACCGGCGGTCACCATGGTCGCGGCATGGATCAGCGCGGAAATCGGCGTCGGGCCTTCCATCGAGTCGGGCAGCCAGACGTGCAGCGGGAATTGCGCCGACTTGCCCATCGCGCCGATGAACAGCAGGATGCCGATGACGGTCATCAGCATCCACGATTCGCCGGGCCACAGGGTGACGGTCTCGCTGGCGAGCGACGGCGCCCTGGCGAACACGGTGGCGTAATCGAGCGAACCGAAATGCGCCAGCACCAGACCGATGCCGAGGATGAAGCCAAAGTCGCCCACCCGGTTGACCAGGAAGGCCTTGAGGTTGGCGTAGATTGCCGTTTCCTTGGTGTACCAGAAGCCGATCAGCAGATAGGACACCAGCCCGACCGCTTCCCAGCCGAAGAACAGCTGCAGAAAGTTGTTGCTCATCACCAGCATCAGCATCGAGAAGGTGAACAGCGAGATGTAGCTGAAGAAGCGCTGGTAACCGGGGTCGTCGTGCATGTAGCCGATGGTGTAGATGTGCACCATCAGCGAGACGAAGGTGACGACCAGCATCATCAGCGCGGTGAGCGAATCGATCAGGAAGCCGACCTCGAAGCGCAGGTCGCCCAGCACCATCCAGGTGTAGACCGTGCCGTTGAAGGTGTGCCCGGCGAGCACGTCCTGGAACACCAGCACCGAGGCGATCAGCGACACCGTCACCCCGGCGATGGTGGCCAGATGCGCGCCGGTGCGGCCGACCCATTTGCCGAACAGGCCGGCGATGATGGCTCCAGCGAGGGGCGCCAGCGGCACGATCAGGTAGAGCGTCTGCATGTTCATCGCATCAGCCTTTCAGGCGGTCGAGGTCATCGACGTTGATCGTGTGCAGATTGCGGAACAGCAACACCAGGATCGCCAGGCCGATGGCCGCTTCCGCTGCGGCGACGGTGAGGATGAAGAAAACGAAGATCTGGCCGTGGATGTCGCCCAGGTAATGCGAAAACGCGATGAAGTTCATGTTCACCGCCAGCAGCATCAATTCGATCGCCATCAGCAGAATGATGACGTTCTTGCGGTTGAGAAAGATGCCCAGCACGCTGATGGCGAACAGAATGCCGCCCAGCACCAGGTAATGCGACAAGGAAATCACGCGCCCTCCTCCCCTGACCCCTGGCCCCTGGCCCCTGGCCCCTTTTCTGCCTGCATTTTCACGATGCGCAGCCGGTCGTTGCGCTTGACCTTCGACTGCGCGGCGGGATCGATGTACTTGCTGTCCTTGCGGCGGCGCAGCGTCAGCGCAATCGCGGCGACGATCGCCACCAGCAGGATCACCGCGGCAAGCTCGAACGCATAGACATAGTCGGTATACAGCAGCCGTCCGAGTTCCTTGGTATTGCTGTAATCGGCGGGATGCGGCGCCGGCGTGCCCATCACCTCCAGGCCGAAATGGCGGCTGCCCAGTATCAGTGCCATTTCGATCACCAGCAGTACCGAGACGAAACCGGCGAGCGGCAGGTAATCCCAGAAGCCCTCGCGCAATTTGTCGAGGTTGATGTCGAGCATCATCACCACGAACAGGAACAGCACCATCACCGCACCAACATAGACCAGCACCAGGGTGATGGCGAGGAACTCGGCTTCCAGCAGCATCCACAGCCCGGCCGCGGTAAAAAACGCCAGTACCAGAAACAGCGCTGCGTGCACCGGATTGCGCGCGGTCACGACGCGCATCCCGGCAAACACCAGGATGGCGGCGAAGAAATAGAAAATCGCAGTCGTGTAGGTCATGTCTTAGGGGCCAGGAGTGAGGAATTAGGAGCTAGCGATGTGTGACCACCGCCCATGCCCGATGCCCGATACCCGTTTGCCAGCCTCCCGTTTCGTTCGTATGTTGTGTTGTTCAATTCAATTAAGCGGCGCGCAAGCGCGCCACCCCTGATCCCTAAATACCAGCCCCCAGCCCCTAACACCCATCAGCGGTATTTCGCATCCTGCGCCCGGTCCTTCGCGATCTGCGCTTCATGCTGGTCGCCGATGGCGAGCAGCATGGATTTGGTATAAACGAGGTCGCCGCGCTGCTCGCCATGGTATTCGAGGATGCGGGTCTCGACGATCGAATCGACCGGGCAGGATTCCTCGCAGAAGCCGCAGAAGATGCACTTGGTGAGATCGATGTCGTAGCGCGTGGTGCGGCGGGTGCCGTCGGCGCGCTGTTCCGACTCGATGGTGATGGCGAGCGCCGGGCAGACCGCCTCGCACAGCTTGCAGGCGATGCAGCGCTCCTCGCCGTTGGGGTAGCGGCGCAGCGCGTGCAGGCCGCGAAAACGCGGCGACTGCGGGGTTTTCTCTTCGGGGAACTGCACCGTGATCTTGC
>Ga0209916_1000241_pt1 | contig 107671 bp, 124 predicted proteins | sample ThiBio_1000_plan_FD_183956 | JGI IMG/M metagenome (GOLD analysis project Ga0209916, IMG submission 183956) | Wastewater bioreactor microbial communities from Cape Town, South Africa - Thiocy_solids_2 (SPAdes) | ecosystem: Engineered > Bioreactor > Thiocyanate-remediating > Anaerobic-Aerobic ... | reverse complement strand
CCGGCTAGGGGCCTCCGGCGGGCTGCGCCCGCCTCCTCCGGGCGTCCCGGCAGGCCGGGCCGGAGCGAGGTCAGGGCGGCGCTGCGCGCCACCCTCGGGGCTGGCTGCGGTGGGGTGCGTGGCGGCCTGGGATCGGGTAGCCGGCTATCGGGTGCCCGGGTCGACCCTGCGAGGGCTTAGGCGGCTTCCTGGGGCTTCCTGCGGATTAGCGGCCCCGACCCTGTGGGCCTCTCTCCCGGTCTGGGGTGCCGTTCGGCTGTAGTTGCCTGTCCCGGCGCTTTCGCGGCCCGTGGCGGGCTTCCTGGCCCGTTTCTGCGGCGGGTTCCTCGTGGCCGGGTTCCGGGGCTGGTTTCGTCCGGGCTGCGCCCGGGAGGCAGCTGATTTCCAACCTTGTTGACAGTGTCCGGGGCTATCTCTATATTAGTACCTGTCAAGTCAACTATTCAACACTTGTGGAGGTTCTTATGAGCATGTGGACAGCTGTAACCGTGCAGGCCGAGGAGGGCACCGCGCTCCCCTCGCTCGCACGGCTGATCGCGCTGTGGAACGCGAACGTGGACGGCGAGCACCGGATCGACCTCGACGGCGACCGCGCCCGGATCCGCTCCACTGAGGCCGACATCGACGTGAATGCCGAAGGCGTGGCCTATGTGCAGTACTCCGACCGCTGGCAGACCGAGGGGCTGCGCGCACTCGCCGAGGGGCTGCGCGCACTCGCCGAACAGCTGACGACCTCTCTGCCGGGCCTGATCCTCACTCTTGAGGAGGAATGGACGGGCGATGAGCCGGGAGTCACCCGCGAGCGCTGGCAGGGCGGCAGGGTGACAGGCATCCGCACCTCTGACGGCGATCTGGAGCCGGTGGATGCGCTGGGCCGCACACCGGAGGCCGCACTGACGGCGATCCTGGCGGCCGTGGGCTCGCTCGGGGATGCGCTGATGATGACGTTCCCGGGCGAGGACTTCTGGGAGCACTTCACCTACCTGGAAGGCAACCGGCTCGCAGAGGTGTTCGAGGCCGCGGCTCTACCCGAGCGCGCCGCTATGATCCGCGAACGCTGCCGCGAGGCCGATCCCGAGGCATGGGAAGAGGTCAACGAAGCCGACTGAGACCCACGATTTCTCCCTAGAAAACGGGGGAGCCTCCCAATGTCGGAGGCTCCCCCTATATTCGTAAGCGTCAAGTCAACTATTCGACGTTCTAGGGAGGACATCATGACTGACATCACCACTCAGGCGGTCACCGGCTTCGAGGGGCTCACGCTCCCCCGCCCGGCCATCATCGGCGAGCTGGCGCGGGTAGAGGCTTCCACGCGCGCAGCGCTCGCCCGCGCCGAGCAGCTCGAGGCGGAGATCGCCACGGCGCGGGCTGAGGAAATCACGGACGGCGCGGACGCCCGCCTGGTCGAGTTCTGGGACGCGGCGGGCGAGGTCGCCACCGACCATGACATGTGCGGTGAGTACGACCGCATGGTCGCCGCCGTGGACGGCATCACGCGCGAGCGCGACTTCGAGGTCGGGATGGACATCACGATCAGCCTGCGGGTCTACCGGACGGTCACCGCCACCAACTACGACGCCGCTATCGAGGCCGCCGAGGAGGACGTTGACCGTTACGACGTGGCCGAGGCGATCCGCGAGAACGGCTGGGACGACATCGACTGGAACGGGTCGAGCGCCGAGCCGGTCTGACACGGCATCACGCGAGGGGCGGGGCTTCGGCCTCGCCCCTTTTTCGTGCCCTGCGGCGAGCGCCGATCCAACCGGGTTGACAATGTCGGAGCCTGCCCCTATATTGGTACATGTCAAGTCAACTATTCGACGGTCTAGGGAGGACATCATGACTGACATCACCACCACCGACAACCGGGTCGCCGGGCAGACCGAGCTCGCCCGGGCGCAGGAGTCCGAGCAGGCCGCGCTCGCCCGCGTCGTCACCCTTGAGGCCGAGCTGGCGCGGCTGCAGAACGATCAGATCGAGGCGAGCGACCCGCGCCTGACGATGCTCTGGGCGAAGGTGCGCCGGATCGCCGACCACGCCGGATATGAGACCTACTACGACACGCTCGCCGAGGAACTCGGCGGCGTCCAGCGTGACCGGAAGTACACGGTCACCTACCGCGTGACCGTCGAGGTCGACGTGCCGGTCGAGGTCACCGCGATCAACACCGAGACCGCCGAGGAGGCCGCCCGCCCCCTGCTCACCCCCGAACGGGTCGCCACCGTCCTGCACGGCCCCGGCTGGCGCGACATGACCGTCGAGGAGCACGACATCATCGAGGACTGATCGACCGGGAGGGGCGGGCCGCCCGCCCCTCCCGGCGTCATTCCTGCGGCGAGCGCAGCCGATCCGATCCAACCGGGTTGACAATGTCCGACCCCTGGCCTATATTGGTACATGTCAAGTCAACTAAAACCTGTTTTGAGGAGGACGCAATGACCGCCGCAACCCTCGCCGAAATGGTGGCAGCTCGCGACCTGGTCAACGAGACCGGCGAGACCCTCGCCTACGCGATCGCCGCGGGCGAGAGCGACCAGGCCCTCCGCACCCTGCGGCGCAAGTACAACGCCGCCATCAAGGCAGAGACCGCGCTGCGGTTCCGCCCGTAGCCCCGACCACGGCGAGGCCGTGCGCACGGCCTCGCCGGCCCCCACCGAGAGGAGCACCATGAGCACCACCACCAAGCGCTACACCGGCCCGCTGGCGCCGGGCGCGTACATCGCCACCGACACCGACCCGTGGCTGCAGGACGCCGCCACCGGCGCGCGCGTCGACCTTCGCCCCTTCGAGCCGACCGCACCTCGCACCCTGGCCGCCGACGACTGCGAATGCATCGCGTGGGCGATCCTTCCCGGCGTCTTCGCACCCTGTAACGACGAGTTCGGGATCGAGGCGCACGACGACTGCCGCGAGTTCGCGGGCGACATCCAGGCCGCCGAGGCACTCGCCGCGCACCTGGCATCCATCACCGGCCGCACCTACGAAATCTGGTACGAGGAGACCCGCCCATGAGCACCACACACATCACCCCGGCATCCGAGCCGGCCCCGATCGCCGCGGCCGATCTCGCCGACGCCAACGGGTGGCGAGACCCCGCCGCGCTCGCCGTCCCCGATACCGTCATGCTCGGCACGTTCGCCGACTGGGGCATCTGGCCGGACGACCACACACCCGACCCGCACGAGCCGCTTGGCGAGCAGTTCGCACGGCAGATCGGCGCGGGTGAGGCCGTCGAGTACTTCGAGACCTTCGACCTGATCCGCGCAATCGCCCACGCCGCCTACGCCAACGGCTACGCGCGCGGCACCGCGGCGAGCGCGATCCCGGCCGACGCATCCCCCGAGGCGGCCGCCACCACCGTGGTACGGCAGCTGGGCCTCGCCCCGCTCGCGGTCTACATCGAGCGAGGCACGCCCGAGCCGCCGCAGAACCTCGTCTGGAACGCCGTGCGCGCCGCCGTGACGGCCGCGCGATCCCAGCGCACCACGTAACACCCGCCGCGCTCGCGGCAGTCCTCCCTAGCGGGGCGAGGGGCAACCCTCGCCCCGCATTTTCGTGCGCGCAGGCCAATGTCGGACCCCCTCCCTATATTCGTAAGTGTCAAGTCAACTAACCGGATGTTCTGAGGAGGACACCATGACCACCATCACCACGGGAACAGCAGCGGAGATCATCGCCGGGTTCGAGCAGACCTTCGGCGCCATCTTCGACCGGATGAAGTGGGCCGAGGACGAGATCGCGCAGGCACGAACGCGGCACCCGGAACAGGCCGACACGCTCTATCACTCGTTCTCGCTGCTCAGCGGCGGCGAGGCGTCCGCCCGGATGGGCGTGGAGGCCGTCTTCCGGGCGCACGCGCGGGAGATCCTCGAGCGGGTCGCCACAGGCGAGGACACCCGCCCCGGTACGGCCGTCGAGGTCGTCATCGGCCTTCTCGCGGCCGCGGAGAGAGCACCGCTCTCGCACGAGGGCTTCGGGCTGTGCGCGCGGCTGTGGATCGCCGCGGGCCTGCCGGATCACGACGAGTTCGCCGACAAGCTCGACCACATCGAGGCGCTGCACGCCGCGCGGCTCGACTCCGAGGAGGCCGACGCCCGCCGCGCCTGCCGGGATGACTCCCGCCGCCTCGGCCGGATCGAGTGCGACGGCTGGCACCACGGCGCGCAGGTGCCCTGCACCTACATCGCCGCGGCCTGATCGCAGCGCGGGCCGGGGTGAGATCCCCGGCCCGCGCTCGCCGCATCCGACACCGCCGATCCAACCGGGTTGACAATGTCTGACCCCTGGCCTATATTAGTAAGTGTCAAGTCAACTAACCGGATGTTCTGAGGAGGACACCATGACCACCATCCTGAAAGCCGAAGGCAAGGGCGAGCTGCTCACCGCCGTCACCACACTGCTCGGCTACACCCCGACCGAGTCGCTCGTCATCGCCCCGTTCCGCGGCACCCGCTCGCACGGCGCGATGCGCGTCGACCTCCCCACCGCCACCGACGCCGACGCGCTCGCCGCGTACACCGCCGAATGGCTCGGCACGGTCTGCCGCCTCGGCGGCGTCACCATGATCACCGCGGCGATCTACACCGACGGCGACCAGGCACGGCACGCGCTGCTCGCCGAGACTCTGCGCACCATGTGCGACCTGCTCGGCATCGACGTCGCCGCGATCTTCTATGCGACCCCCGCCGCCTGGGGCGAGTACTTCACCGGCGAGGAGCACACCGAGCCGGCCCCGGCCCTCGCCAACGCCCCCGCGCTCGCCACGGGCGACCAGCACACCGGGATCGAACTTCCCGCCACCGATCCCGCGCTCGCCGCGGCCGTCGCCGCGGCGACCTTCCCCACGGACGACGAGGCGAGCCTGACCGGGATGCTGGAAGGCGTGCTCACCGCCGACCCGAACGCCCCGGAGCCGAGCACCCTGGCGCACCTCGCGGCCGTCATGGTGATCCCGGCGCTGCGGGACGCAGCGCTGATCCAGTGGGCCAGCGACGAGCAGACCGGCCGCGAGGCCGTCGCCGCACAGACCGCCTACTGCGCTGCAGGCGCCGCGATCCCCGAGCACCTCGCCCGGATCCTGGTCGGCGACACCATGCACCGCCCCGACCCGGCCCGCCTCGGCGCCGCGCTCGCCGCGTGCCGGATCGCCGCCGCGCACGTCACCGGTCGCGAGCACGCCGCACTGCTCGCCGCGGCCGGGTGGCTGGCGTGGGCGCTGGGCCGCTCGACCCACGCGGGCCACTACCTCGACCACGCCGCGCAGGCCGATCCGGAACTGACCTTCGTGGGGCTGCTGAGCCGCCTCGTGACGTCCGGAACCCTCCCGGCCTGGGTCTTCACCCAGTAAGCCGCCGAGGGCCCCTGAGAACCGCTCAGGGGCCCTCCCCCCGGAATCATCCTCGAGCTGCGCGCGCTCGCCGCGGGGAGCGCCATGTTCCAACCGGGTTGACAATGTCCGACCCCTGCCCTATATTGGTAAGTGTCAAGTCAACTAAAGAGAAAAGTGCGAGACATGTGCCAGATCTGCGGCTACGGAGAGTTCCCCGAGGTGACCTGCCTCATGGACAGCACCGTCCCGGCCAGCGAGTACGACGGCCCTCCGGACCCCGTCGACAGCGACGGCCGGCTGTAGAGACCCGGGGCGGGGCGATCGACACCGGTCACCCGCCCCGCACCCGCCGGCACGCTGCAGCTGGAGCGCAGCCGCCGACGTCGGCCGGCTGCGCTCGCCCCAGGCTCCGGCCGCGCAGCTCGAGCTGCGATCGACATACGGGCAGATCTCCGCAGGTCGAGAAGGTCAACAACTCGGCCCCCGCTCGCAGGGTCGCTGCTGAGGGGTGACGGCTGCCCACCGCTGGCAGGCTTTTTGCCTACTCGGCACTCCGACAGGTTCTCCGATTGGGAACTTGCACGCGGTACTCGCACGGTACTTCTATATGCTCCCGCCAACCGGGTTCTTTGAGACAAGCCTCTAGACCGTCTATCCCCCGGATCCAGGGCATCATTGATCCCATGAAACGCAAACTAGGCTTCGGCGAGCGGGAGACCATCGACGCCATGCTCGCGGCCTCAAAGCGCCCGAGCGAGATGGTGCAGATCCGCAACGCCTTCGTGCAGAAGGGCAAGAAGGGCAAGCCCTCACCCGGCGCGCTCGCCGCCATGGTCGCGAAGCACGATCGCAGCGGACTCGACCTGTTCCTGCTCCATCGGATGATGGCCAGCGCTGAGCCCTGGGATGCCGGCAAGGAAGCCGGCGTCTGGGCGCGCGCCCTCGGCCTCGCCGTCTCTGACACCGAAATGCACGCCGAGCGCGTCTCACGGATCTTCCGCCGCCTCGACGAGACGTACAACCTGGTGAGCCGCGACACCGCCCGCCGCGGCGGCAAGGTCACATCGCTGCTCGAGGACGGCACGCGCGAACCGTACACCTCCCCCAACAAGCGCTACTTCCGGCTGCCGTTCGCCTACTGGCAAGACGACTTCCACCGACGCCTCAGCATGCCCAGCAAAGCCGTGCTGCTGATCGGCCTCACGCAGGAGCCCGGCTTCGTGGTTCCCCCCTCGCAGGTGAAGAACTGGTACGGGATCTCCGACGACACCTGGGCGACCGGCGTGCGAGAACTCGAGGACGAGAAGGTCATGACCAGCAAGCGCGGCAAGGAGCGCAACTGGATGAAGGGCCTCGCGTACAACTACGACCTCGAGTACACCCTGCTGCCACCGTTCGACACCCGCACGCAGCCCGGTTTCAAGGGAGGCAGATGACCTGAGTCCGAACGGCCGCCCACCCGACAACCAAACCCTCGAGCCGGCGAACGCCACAAAGGCGAACGCCCGGTGCTGGAACACCGAGCGCTCAAACCCAAACCGTGCCCTAGGAGGACACGTTCATGCATGATAACTCGCCAGAGGCACCAGTGCCAGGCCACCCCAATGGGGTCAACGTCACCGTCAACGTCAACACCAATCCCGCCCCGGCGCCGGCGCCGCCCCCGGCCCTGCGCCTGCTCGGCTACGCGGCCATCGGACTGCTGGTCATCGGCTTCATCGTCGGCCAGCTCGTCGTGGGCGGCATGATCACCTTCACCCTCCCGTGACCACCACACCGCGGCGAGCGCCACACAACGCCGACGTCGGCCGGCTGCGCTCGCCGCGGGTCAGGGTGCTGTGATCTCCGGGGCCGGCTCTTCGAGCTCGGCGGCGCGGAGGATGGTGAGGCCGGCGAACGCGGTCGCGGCATCGCGCAGCGCCGCCGGGTTGATGCAGCACCAGACGTCGTCGAGGCGGCCGCCGGACACGGTGCCGTCGGCGTACCTGCCGGGGAATCCATTGCCGGTGAGCGGCGCGATCTCCTCGATGAACCGCTCGCACCACTGGCGCTCCTCAAGCGTGAGGTCCGCGTACACGCCGCCGGCGATCGCGCCGGCCATCTTGACAGCGAGCGAGTGCCGATGCTTCCCGCTCTGGGACACGTCCACGCCGGCGCGATCGTTCGCGACGTCGAGGGCGTTCTCGCAGAGCTGGTGCACGGCGAACAAGATCGGCCGGCTAAGTCCCCATCCGTCGCCGGACGCGTCGGCGGCATCCACGAGCACGCGCAGCGCGGTGGCGTACTGATCGACGATCGCGACCCGGTCCTCCTCCCGGGTCGCGCCGCCGAGCCAGGCGCAGTGACCGGCGTCCGGGTGCTCGCCCTCGTCGTCGGCCGGGTAGGCAAGGTGCTCAAGGGATGGCAGGGTCACGGGTCTCCTCGGTCATCTGGGCTCTCCCCCATCCTCCCGTGGCTGGCGGCGGCGGGCTCCGATATTTCCAACCGGGTTGACAACGTCCGACCCTGCGCCTATATTGGTACATGTCAAGTCAACTAACCGGAACAAGCGCAGGAGGCCGACATGGACACCGAAGAGCAGCAGACCAAGCAGCAGCCCACCAGCTGGACACTCAGCCCCGCCGAGCTCGCCGCCACCCAGGAGCGCGCCGCCAAGATCAACACCCGCGCCACCAAGCGCGGCTTCACCGGCCACCTCGAGGTCACCGGCACCGCGCGCGAGATCTCCGAAACCGACGAGGCCGGCCTCAACCGCACCCGCCTCGTCTACGACGTCCAGATCACCGGCGAAGCCCCCAGCTACAACGGCTGGACCTTCCTCGCCGCCGTCGACACCATCGAGACCGCCACCGGCACCGACTTCATCCTCCGCACCGCCCCCGGCGTCGACGAGTCCGGCGTCGACCGCACCGCGCTCGCCGCAGGCCGCTGCGAGCACTGCAACACCGTCCGCGCGAACCGCCGCTACACCTACCTGGTGCGCCACACCGAGACCGGCGAGATCCGCCAGGTCGGATCCACCTGCATCAAGGACTTCACCGGCTGGGCCGGCCGCCCCGTCTTCATCTGGGCCGACGACGTCGCCGACGAGCTGCACGAGCTCCTCGGCGGATTCGCCTCGAGCGGACCCGAGTACACGCCCGAGACCGTCGTCGCGGCCGCATGGGCGATCAGCCGCCGCTTCGGCTGGGTCCCCGCCTCCGCCACCTTCGGCCGCTCGACCCGCGACCTGGTCAGCAGCTACCTGTACGGCACGAGCCGCGCCGACCGCGAGCTGCGCGCCGACGTCGCCGCCGCCGTCGCCGAGGCCGCCGGCATGGGCGCGACCATCGTCACCGCCCTCCTCGAGGGACTCACCGACCCCGGGGACTACGTCGCCAACCTGAAGGTGTGCCTGCGCGCGGCATCCGTCTCCCACCGCCACCTGGGCATCACCGTCTCGGCCGTCACCGCCTATGAGCGCATGATCGGCGACCGCGTCCAGCGCCAGACCACCGAGAAGACCCGCAAGGAATCCGCCTACGCCGGCGAGATCGGCCAGAAGCTCACCATCACCGGCACCGTCACCCGCCTCAAGCCGATCGAGCAGCACTACGGCTACACCCCGACCACCTCGATGCTCGTCATCATCGAGTCCGGCACCACCGTCGCCAAGACCTTCACCGCAGCCGCCTGGGCCTGGGACGTCGCACAGGGCGACGAGATCACGATCACCGGAACCGTCAAGGCACACGAGGAGTTCAACAACACCAAGGAGACCGTCCTCACGCGCCCCAAGCGCATCGACCCCGCCGCATAACCCGCGCACGAACCACACCCGCCCGTGTGCCCCATTTGGGGGACACGGGCGGTTTCATGCGCTCGCCGCAGCGCCCGGATTTCCAACCGGGTTGACAATGTCGGAGCCCTTCCCTATATTGGTACATGTCAAGTCAACTAAAACCCTGTTCTGAGGAGGACGCCATGACCACCATCACCGCCACCAAGGTCGCCGAGATCACCGACGCGAAGGAGCGCCACGCTCGCGCGGCCTGGTCGATCATCACCGAGCCGGGCGACGGCCACGCCGGGGCGCTCGTCGAGCAGTTCGGCCACGTCGCCGCGCTGGCCGCACTCAAGGGCAAGCGCGCGGACCTCGACAAGATCGTCCCGGGCCTCGCCGCGCAGGCGCAGCGCTGGATGCCGCGTCTGCGCACCGACGCGATCGCCACGGCGCTGCGCACGGCCGAGGAGAACGGGATCCGCCTGGTCGACCCGGCTACCGTCCCCGGCCTCGCCAACCTCGGCCCGCACGCCCCGCACGTGCTCTGGGTCCGCGGAGACATCGACGCCCTCGGCGCCGAGCGGCGGATCGCGATCGCGGGCGCACGGGCGGCCACCAGCTACGGCGAGTCCGTCTGCGCGGACATCACCGGCGACATGGTCACGGCCGGGGTCACCGTGCACAGCGGCGGCGCATACGGCATCGACGGCGCAGCGCACCGCGCGGCGCTCATGAGCGGCGGGGCGACCGTCGCCTGGCTCGCCGGTGGCGTCGATCGGATGTACCCGATCGGGCACGCGCAACTCGCGGACCGGATCGCCAGCGCCGCCGGATCCGCCCTCGTCTCCGAGGTCGCCCCCGGCTCCTCGCCGACCCGCTGGCGCTTCCTGTCCCGCAACCGGCTGCTCGCGGCGGCGACGCAGGCGACCGTGATCGTCGAGGCGGGCTTTCGCTCCGGATCCCTCAACACCGCCGGACACGCGGCCAGCCTCGGCCGTCCGCTCGGAGCCGTGCCCGGCAACGTCACGTCCGCCGCAAGCGCCGGATGCCACCGGCTCCTGCGGGAGTACGACGCCCGGGTGATCACGACCGGCGCGGACGCACTCGAGCTGATCACCGCATGACGCGGTGGGCCGGGCGGGGAGATCTCCGCCCGGCTCACGCTGAGGGCCTGCCGGCGTCGAGCTCGGCAGGCCCTCTCTGCTGAAACGGTATGTCCCCCGAAGGGTCAGAAGTGGCCCTCCGGGAGGATCCGGCCCGTGACGAGCATGAGCCGCGCGCGGTCCTCGAGCGCCGCGGCCCGGTCGGGTGCGAGCATCGGGCGCAGCCCGTGCAGGTCCGGGGTGCGCAACAGGATCACGAGCCGGTCGAGCTCATAGGTCGTCAGCTCCGGCGCATCCCTGAAGCGGCGCAGCTGGAAGACGGACATATTGACCGGGTCATCCGGTCGGGCGAACGCGAACCCGTGGTCGATCAGATGCAGCTCCTCGCCAGCGTTGTGGGTGAGGAAGTTCCCGGTGTGGCGGTCCTGCTGGCCCGTGAGCGCGTCAAAGAACGCGGCCGCGTGCACGTCACTGTCGGGCACCTGCACCGGGCCGGCGGTGCTGCCGGGCTGGCCGAGGGCGAGCGAGCCGAGGGACCCGTCGCGGACGGTGAGCACGCAGGGCGGCACGAGCCGCTCCCACTCCGGACCGAGCGCGCGGGCAGTGTGCCATGCCGCCACCTCGTGGATCGGCTGCCAGGGCTGCTCGTGGCCGTAATCCTCGGCGGTCTCCTCGTCGATCCCGTCGATCGGCTTGAAGTAGGCGTCGCTGCCGTCGTCGAGGATGAGCCGGCGGGTGGTGTTCACGCCCTCGTCTTCGTAGTCGTCGTGGACCACGTTCACGTTCAGCAGCGCGGCCTCATCCGGGTGCGCGCCCTGAGCTCGTGCGATCGCCGCGACCTGGTCGACGATGCCGGCGCTGGCCCAGCTGGCATCCCGCAGCCCAGTGGCGGTCGGCTTGAGGCGCGGCTGCTCACCGTGCTGCAGGGTCGGCGCGCCGGCGTGCTCTGCCCACTCTTTCGCGACCGTGGGCAGGGCAACGGCGAGCACGTCGAGCGCGAGCTCGACGTGCTCGCCGTTGCCCTGCCCAGGAGACGACGGCGGCGCGCGTGGACCTGTTCTCGCGCCGGCGGGTGTTATGCGCGGCGCGGGCCTCCGGGCTGTTCGAGCCGGGGCAACGGCGCCCGCCCTCGGCGCACGAGTCGCACATGACGTGCGCTCAACTCTCGCCGTCGGCCGGCAGGGTGTCCTCGGTGATCACCGGGACGATGTAGCCGGCCCTGAAGGCCTTGTGGCTCTTGCGAGCCCACCGCACGGGATCAGCGGCCAGGGTGAGCCGGCCGCCAGGCGCTGCGCGATCGAGGATCGAGATCTCCTCGAGGGGAAGGTCGCCTGCCACGGCGTATGTGTGGTCATCAGCGACGGTGAGCGTTGCGACGACGCGGCGCGCGTCGCTGTTCGGGTCACGCTCGCGGAACTCCACGGTGATCATCTGTCTGTCACCTCCTCTCAAGCTCTCGACTGCAGTTGCAGCTGCGGTTTCGGCGATGGCGGTCAGGGCTGCATGGTCGCTCATGCCCTCCATAGGTACGAGCGTGGCCGCAGATCGGACAACCAGGTTGACACCTGTTGTGCATCAATCCCTATATTAGTACACTTCACATGTACTTGAAAGAGGGCGGATCAGGCGGCGTCGATGAGCTTCGCGGCGAGGTCGTCGGGGAAGTCGAGGTAGTCGTCATCCCCGACCACCACGATGTGGAGCGTGTCGGCCGGCTCGTCACCGAAGAGATCGAACTCGCGAGAGCCCATGTGCTCGCGGAGGGAGAGCAGCACTCGCGCGACGGACTGCAGGCCGCTGTCGAGGTCGTCGAGGAACTCGAGATCTGCGAGCTCCGTCTCTTCGGGATCCGGGACGGGCTCGCTGTGCATGCGCAGCAGCGTGCCCGCGGGGAGCTGCTCGAGCTGCACGTCACCGGACGCGGTGACGGTGAGCACGCGGATCGAACGATCCGGATCCGCCAGCTTGCGGGGGAACTGGTGCTCGGCGACGTGCTCCGAACGCTGCTCGTCCTCCCACTGCAGGCGCTGCTGCGGGGAGAGCGCAGCAAGCTGGTACTCGACCTTCACCTCGAGCAGGACAGGGACGAGCATGTAGCCGATCAGGCCGACGAGCACCACGAGCAGCGCGAGGACGATCGAGATCGTCTGGATCATGGCGAAGTCGAAGGCCGGCGCCGGCTCTCCCGTGGTCTCGCCGAGCGTCGTGAAGACAAGGCGCATGAGGACCGGGGTGATCAGGACGGCGAAGACGGCGACCGCGCCGAGGATCAGCGGACGGAACGGGCTGAAGCTGCCGTAATTGAGATCGGCAGCGAGTCGCGCAGCGGTGGCCTTCTTCATCACGTACTCGACGCCCTCGGGGCTGGCGGGATGCCCGTTCGCCACGGTGCGGCGGCGGAGGGCGGCGCGGTACTTGACGGTCGCCCACGGGACGAGCGTGAGCGCGACGATGCCGACGGCGGCGGCACCCAGGGTGAGACTCATCCCCTCGAGCTCGGGCTTGAGCTGGGAGATCCAGTAGCCGGCGAGGAACCCGGCACCGTAGGCCATCAGCGCCACGAACACGACGAGCGTGAGGGTGACCCGCACGGACGACCTCCGCCCCTCCTGCTCGGCATCCGTCGTCGTGGCGAGCCGCGGCCGCAGCCCCTTGAACGTGGTGATCGCCGACAGGACCATGAGCGCGGTGATGAGCACGAGCGGGATGATCAGCCCGGTCGCGCCGTCGAGGACCGACCGCCCCAGGTTCACCAGGACGGTGCCGAAGCAGAGCACGAGGGCGGCGCCCAGCAGGATCGACATGAGCCGACGGGCGCGCTCGGTGCCCGGGTGCCGGCGCTCATAGACGATGCCGACGATGAACAGCCCGCCCGCGAGATACACGGGGAGGTAGGTCCACAGCGAGTCCATGTCTGATCTGCCCTTTCGTCGTGGTCGATGGTACGAGGAGCGACCGACGTTCGCCCCTGCAGCCGATTCTCGGCAATTTCTCCAACCGGGTTGACAACCTCTGAAATTGACTACTATATTAGTACATGTCAAGTCAACTAATAACCAATCAGAGGAGATCATCATGGCCCGCGGATTCGTCGCCCCCGTCATCCGGACCGAGTTCCACGCTCCCGGCCCGCAGGGCCTGAGTGCCACGGCGATGCAGATCCTCGTCGAGCACCCCCACGGCCCGACCGTCTCGTTCGAGCTCCCGGTCGTGCGCTACGACCGGTTCGAGTACCTCGGCGACGTCACCCACAAGTTCGTGCCCGTCGACCAGGTCCCTGCGGATCGCGTCGGCTACATGTACGGCGGCGCACTGGTCCAGGTGCGCAGCGAGCTCGCGACGGCCCTCGGCCTCCCGGCGGCGTACTACCCGCTGCACGACCGCAGCGAGTCGCGGCTCGAGTACGCGGCCAACTCCGACTGAAGCGCTCGCGCCCGGGCCGCCGGCGCTCGCCCGGCCCGGGTGCGAGACCAGGTCGCGGGGCGCGCTTGCATCCTGTTCTGGCATGCCCTATATTCGTACATGTCAAGTCAACTAAAAGAGTCCATGAGCGATCGCGGCTCCCCGCGCCGGCAACACCGACAGCCGGGCCGATGTCCGATCCGGCACCAGGTTCCGTACCTATGGGCTCCGAGAACACCGAGGAGATCCCCGTGAGCAAGAAGTCCATCGCCTTCGTCGTCCTGGGCGTCGCTGCCCTCTTCATCGCGTTCCGGATGGTCGCGCCGACGCTGACTGCCGTCGTCGGCCCCCTCGCCGCGCCGACGCCGATCGACACCGCGGTGCCGACGTCGGCGCCGCAGGCAGAGCAGCCGGCCGGGCCGGTCACTCCGGAGGCCGAGCAGGCGATCGCCGCGCTCGAGCAGATCCCCATCGCGCTCCCGGATCAGACTCCCTACGACCGCCGCCAGTTCGGGCAGGCCTGGGCCGACGTCGACCGGAACGGCTGCGACACCCGCAATGACGTTCTGCGCCGCGACCTCGTCGACACGACGCTGAAGCCCGGCACGCGCGACTGCGTCGTCCTCACCGGCGTGCTGCACGATCCGTACACCGGGAAGACGATCGACTTCACCCGAGGCCAGGGCACCAGCGAGCTCGTGCAGATCGACCACGTCGTGCCCCTCGCCTGGGCATGGCGCCAGGCCGCCGCCGATTGGACCGAGGAGAAGCGTCAGCAGCTCGCGAACGACCCGCTGAACCTGCTCGCCGTTGACGGGCCCACGAACACCTCCAAGAGCGACCAGGGGCCGGCGCTGTGGATGCCGCCGAGCGAGGGTTACCACTGCTCCTACGTCGAGCGCTTTGTCCAGGTGCTCGACTCCTACGACCTGACCGTCACGACCGAAGACCACGCCGCGCTGCAGAGCGAGCTGAGCAGCTGCACGGGAGGCGAGTGATCATGGCCGCCAAGAACCCCGACAGCGACGTCACGGTCGAGAAGGTCGTCTACATCGGCCGCCGGCTCACCGGCGACAACAGGATCGGCTACTGGTATCTGCCGCTCGTCGATGGCGACCTCACCGACAAGGCGACCGGCTCCTACAAGCCGTACCGCGCCGGCCTGCCGGTCGGCGGCATCGTCGAGATCAGCCGACCGAGCGATGCTCCCGATCGGCTCTACACCTCCGGCCCCCGCGGGCCGCGGCTCGTCGCGGCCTGGGATGACGCCGACATGGTCGCCGAGTGGCGGATGCAGGATCTCGCCGACGCACAGGTCCTCGCCCTCAGCAAGCGCGCCAAGAAGGACCTCGACGGCCTGCCCGACGAGTTCAAGGATGCGGTCGACACCCTCGCCCGACACTTCGCCCGGCTCAACCACTCACAGCGCGCAGCGCTCCTCCCGCTCGTCGAGAGCCAGATCCTCGGCAGGCCGCGATGAGCGATGCGAAGCTCTGCAGCGTCGACGACTGCGATCGCGCGATCGTCGCCCGCGGAATGTGCCGGAAGCACTACCTCCGAGCGCACCGCGCCCGCACTCTCGACGATCACCCGCTGCGCGATCGAGCGCGTCACGAGTGCCCTGCTGACCACCCACACACGCACGACACGTGCTGGCTCGAGCACAACTGCCGGTGCGAACGATGCCGGCACGATCGGCAGATGGAGCGGCAGCGTCGTCGCAACCGTCTCACCGCCTACGGACGCACCGATCAGATCCGTGGCGAGCGCGTCGCCGCCGGCCCCGTTCGCGATCACCTGGTGGCCCTGATGGACCACCGGATCGGACTCGAGCGGATCGCAGACGCCGCCGGCATCCCCCGCTCGGTGTGCCTCGATCTCAAGTTCGGGCGCCGCGGCAAGCGGTCAGAGACGAGCCGGACCGTTCAGTGGGTGCGCCGCGAGTACGCGGACCAGCTGCTCGCGCTCACCGCCGACGACATCGAGCGTGCGCTCATCGACTCCGTCGGGACCTCCCGCCGGCTGCAAGCCCTCGTCGCGATCGGGTGGACAGAGACCCAGCTGGCAGAGCGCATGAGCATGGGCGTCGCGAACTTCTGGCGGATCGTCTGCGGGATGCGGCATCGCGTCACCGCGGCGACGGCCGCACGCGCCGCTGAGATCTTCGCCGAGCTGTGGGACCAGCCTCAGACGGGCACCTATGCAGATCAGGCGCGGCGGATCGCCGAACGGCGCGATTGGCGATCGCCTCTCGCCTGGGATGACATCGACACCGACCCAACGCCGGCGGTCGTCGACGAGCCGCAGCGGATTGCGAAGGCCGACGTGTTCCTCGAGGACGTCGAGTTCCTGCTCGACGCGGGCGAAGCACCCGAGCAGGTGGCGATCATCCTGGGCCGCAAGCCCGACGCGATCGCCAAGCTCGCCGAGCGACACGACCGGCTCGACCTCGCCCGGCACTTCTGGTCGACGAAGCGGCAGGCTGCAGCATGAAGACCATGGAATGTCGGCTGTGCCACCGCATCGGCACCCGCGGATTCTTCCCGTGGGGATCCGAGGGGTGGGAGTGCAGCAACGATCGTGCCTGCCGTGCACGGCGCGAGGCTCGGGGCCTGGACGGCGGACGGGTTGTCATCCACCGGGCGCAGCCTGGCCCGCTCGGGTCACCCTCCCGCTGGTTCATCGACCCCGCCGGAGAGCGCTTCTGGCTGCTCGACAACGGCCCCGGATGGGGATGGGAGATCCTGGACGACTCAGGCAACGCCGTTCCCGACGGGGATGGGCTCCTCTCCCTCGACGAAGTCCGTCGATGGGCTACCCGGCTCCCCTCGTGAGCGGCGGAGCCACCTGATAAATTGAAGACCTGGCGCCCGGCCGTTGAGCGGAAATTCCTTCATGGATCTCCTCTCGAGTTAGTTGACTTGACACTTGATTAGCTCCGGCCGGGCGCCTTTCTCTTGCCCTCCCGCACCCGCTGCGGCACGCCCGGGACGAGAAGGTCACGACGCAGGATGGCATCCGCCAGGCGCTGTCGATCTACGCGCAGCAGGCGGCCCGCGCGCCTGGTGCGCCACTCACAGGTCGCGCGCCGCGTCGACGTGTTCGCCGGCACGAGCCACTGGACCGAGCAGAAGCACTACCCGAGCGTGCGCGTGCAGCTCCCGTTCCCCGCCGCGGACCCCGTCGAGCTCACGCGCGCCGCGCACCAGCTACTGCCCCAGATCGAGGACGGCACCAGGTACGCCCGCGCGGGCCTGATGCTCACGGATCTGCTGCCCGCCGGCGTGCACCTGCCGTTGGAGCCCTTCCGCCGCAAGCATGAGGACGCGGGCATTGCCGCCCTCGTCGACGGCGTCCAGAAGAAGGCCGGCAAGGAGGCCCTTGGCCTCGGCTGCGGCGGATTCCGCCCGGGCACGTCCTGGCAGATGAAGCGCGGGATGCTCACGCCGCGCGCGACGACGCACTGGGACGAGCTCGTGCGCGTCCGCGCCTAGCAGCCATCCGCCACCCACGACGCGATCCCTTCGCGGCCGTATCCGCACCTCTTCGGAACCAATCCTGTTGACTATCTCATATTTGTTGCCTATATTGGTTTATGTCAAGTCAACTATCAATTGAGAGGGGTTCCGCCATGGCTATCCTCCTGGCACCCAAGGACACCATCGACCTCATCGTCACCGCCGCGGTGCTCGGCACCCGCAGGGACGATGACGCAGACCACACCCGGCAGCTCGTGCAGCGCGCGGACCAGATCGGTCAGCAGCTATGGGAGGCGAACTACGCCTCGGCGAGCTACGCCCGCGGGATGGAGCTGCCGGCGCCGACATACAGCTGGGAGCCGGTCTTCGATCTCATCTGGCAGGCGTCGACCGACCAGTCCGACTACTCGCTCACCCCGCAGCAGACCCTGCAGGTGGAGCGCTGCCGGCTGTTCCTGAGCGAGAACTCCCGCGAGCACCCAGACTGGGACGACTCCGCGGCGCGACTGTTCCTCGAGCAGCTCGGCGCGGCCGTCGAGTCGCGGCTGCGCGGGTGGCCCACCAGCCCCGGCGAGGATCCCGGCGTGTTCGAGTTCCGTGGGCTCAGCAACGCTCTGCCGCGGTGGACGCGCAGCTCTGGGTTCCCGCAGCTGCGCTCGTCGACGACGCAGGAGCAGGCATCATGACCGCGCTCCCCCAGCATCGGGCGACCGAGGCCCAGCAGCTCGCCCTGCAGTCCTGGATCCGCAGGACCGGCACCACGGCGATCTTCCTGATCACCACGGCGGTGAGCATCCTGCTCGCGCTCGTCTTCGGCACCGACATCTGGCGCATCGCGCTCGCCGGCATCCTGCTCGTCATCCTGATCGCCTGCCTCGCGCTGATCATCGTCAGCGCGACGAGCTTCTTCCGGGACGACTCATGACGGCGCTGACACTCACCCACACCGCGACGGCCGGAACGCTCCTCGACGGCGCCGACAGGAGCGACCGTTCCTCGGAGCTCCTGCACTCGACCGGATGGCGGTGGTCAGCCCGAATCGCGAATTGGTATGTCCCCCGATCGCGTGGTCGGGCGCCGAGCCGGCATCTGATCGCCCGGACCGTGCAGCTGCTCGAGGAAGCCGGCTTCACGGTGGCGGTCGAGATCGGCGAGGCCCCGCATGCCGCCGACGACGCCGAGCAGCGCGCGGCAGCGACGGCGGCCGCGGATGCCGTGCGCCTCGAGCCGCAGGCCGTCGCCCATCGGATCGCGATGCTCGAGACGCAGCGGCAGAAGATCTCCCGCTCGATCGCGGGCTACCGCAACCACCTCGGTCGGCAGTTTCCGCCGGCGGCCGGCGATCAGCTGATCCGCCTGAAGGACGAGCTCGCTCACGTCGACGAGGACCTCGCGCACTGGACACGGGTGCGTGCGCAGCAGATCGCCGACGGTGCCGCGTTCGTCCTCACGCGCGACAACGTCACCCCCGGAGATCTCGTCGAGTACCGTGGCGGGTGGGTCCCGGTCCTGCGCGTCAACGCGAAGTCGGTCTCCGTCCCCAGCGCCGCCGGCGGCTCCTGGGCGGAGACGATCCCCTATCACCAGATCAGCGGGCACCAGCCGAAGCAGGTGTGATCGTGCACGTCACCATCCGATGGGAGACCCGACAGGAGCACACCGCCTTCGTCGACGTCGACGAGCTCGCGATCGCGACGTGGGTGCTTCGCTCGCTGCCGATCGGGACACTGGCCGATGACGACGAGCCTCGCCCGCCCACGCTCGAAGAGCTGCAGTCGGCGATGGCGCGGAACGGGCATCTGCGGATCCGGCTCACGCAGCTGTATGTGATCGCTCATGGCGGTGGCGAGCCTGACCCCGCGACCCGTCGAGACGGAAGGCCCACCGAACAGAGTTGACCCCCGAGAGGATGCAGCACCTCTCGGGGGTCTTGGTAATGAATGGGCTCTCAAAGTGTCTCATATGTCTTACCTGTCCTCAAGCCCCCGACTGCCGATTCGGCGGCCCACCGACAGCTCCCAACTCTGAAACGAGCTACAGCATTTGTTACCTGTTTCCGGTACAATTGCTGACATGGCTGGAAAGACGATCGCAGACCTCGGCGAGCTCGCGGCAGAGCGGTGGGGCATGTTCACCACCGCCCAGGCGGCGCGCGCCGGCGTCTCGCGCAAGACCCTCTCGGGTCTGACCTCCTCGAGGGCGATCCATCGCGTCGCGCAGGGCGTCTATCGGATGGCCGGCGCCCCGGAGCCCGAGCACGAGTTCATCTACGCACCGTGGCTCGCCCTCGGCGGTGCGACGCTGCCGACGACCGCCGACGGCGTCCCGGCGGTCGTCGTCGCCGGCGAGAGCGCGGCGATCGCCCACGGCATCGGCGACTGGTTCCCCGGCGTCGTCGACGTGATGACGCCGGCGCGGCGCACCACTCGACTTCCGGACGTCCGGCTGCGCACCCGGCGCCTCTCCCCCGACGAGGTCGTGTTCCTCAACGGGCTGCCCACGCTCACCGTCGAGCGCACGATCGCGGATCTCCTCGAGCAGTGGGCCGACCAGTCCCTCGTCGTCGACGCGCTACGCCAGGCCGCCGAGCAGGGCAAGCTCCTCTCACCTCGCCGGCTCGCGGAGTTCCTCGAGCCGATCGCGGCCGCACACGGCGCCGCGTCCAGCGGCGAGCTCGCCGCGCAGCTGATGCAGGATGCCGGCCTGGTGACCGGGGCGACGCCTCGTGGCTGACGAGGGCGGCTACCGCAGCTGGCAGGGCATCGCGCAGGCGATCAAGTCCGAGGCCGGCCGTGCGGCGAAGGCCGGCGAGAGCAGCCTCAACGTGAACGAGCAGATCATGCAGGCGAACCATGACAGGTTCCTCTCTCGCGTCTTCGCAGACGGGGCCGACTCCGAATGGCTGCTCAAGGGCGGGACCGCGATGCTCGCTCGCGTACCGAAGGCCCGGGCCACGAAGGACCTGGATCTGGCGGCCACCAACGCCGCCGATCTCGACGCCGCTCAGGAGGCTCTACAGCGCGCGGCTTCCCGAGATCTCGGTGACCACATCCGATTCCAGCTGACCGGCGCCCGGGAGACGGGGCTGGGACAGAACCAGCCCGGAGTCGAGACCCGCCGGCTGGTATTCACCGCGCAGGACGCCGACACCGGCCGCAAGCTGTTCGACGTGCCGATCGACGTCGTCGTGGGGCCTCCCCCGATCGGGACCGTGGAGACTGGTTGTGACAGTTTGGTTCGGCCCCGTTGTGACGGCCTGATCTGGCCCCGCGTGCGACTTGCCGGGGTGTTGACGGTCTGAACTGGCCCCACCCCTTCACGCTGGTCCCCATCACTGGGAACCAGTCGCGAGGGCAAGGGAGCCAAGATGGGGTCACGAGTGCAGCTGTACGCCGACATCCGCCACGACGCGCGAGTCGATGGCCTGTCCATCCGCGAGCTCGCCCGCAAACACGGAGTCCACCGCCGCACCGTCCGCCAGGCACTCGCTGCTGCCGAACCCCCACCCCGCAAGAAGCCGGTCCGCACGGCACCGCGCCTGGACCCGTACAAGCCGGCCATCGACGAGATGCTCACCTATGACCTGGCCGCGCCGCGCAAGCAGCGTCATACCGCGACCAGGATCCTGGCCCGGCTACGCGACGAGCACGGCGCCACGGACCTGTCGTACTCGACGGTGCGGGACTACGTGCGGGTCCGGCGCGCGCAGATCGATCTGGAGGCCGGGCGTCGGGTGGAGGCGATGGTGCCGCAGGACCACGCCCCCGGCGCGGAGGCCGAGGTCGACTTCGGCGAGGTCTACGTCATCCTCGACGGCGTCAAGACCAAGTGCCACATGTTCGTCTACCGCCTGTCCCACTCGGGCAAGGCCATCCACCGCGTCTACCCGACGGGCGGGCAGGAAGCCTTCCTCGAGGGACACATCGAGGCCTTCCACGCCCTGGGCGGGATCCCGACCCGCCACATCCGCTACGACAACCTCACCTCCGCCGTGGTGCAGGTCATCCACGGCGGTGACCGGCTCCGCGAGGAGAACGAACGCTGGGTGCTGTTCCGCTCCCACTACGGCTTCGACGCGTTCTACTGTCAGCCGGGCATCGACGGCGCCCACGAAAAAGGTGGCGTCGAGGGCGAGGTCGGCTGGTTCCGCCGCAACCACCTCACCCCCATGCCCGAGGTCGCCAGCCTGGACGAACTCAATGACAAGATCCGCGCCTGGGAACACGATGACAACACCCGCCGCATCACCGGCCATGCGAACACGATCGGGCAGGACTACCACGCCGAACTCGACCACCTGGCGCCGTTGCCGGCCGACGACTTCGACCCCGGCTTGATCCTCCACCCCCGGGTCGATCGCTCCGCCCTGATCACCGTCCGCATGGTCAAGTACTCCGTCCCCGCGCACCTGATCGGGCAACGCGTCCGCGTGTCCCTGCGGGCCTCGTGCGTGGTCGTGTTCGAGGGCCGCACCGTCGTCGCCACCCACCCCCGCCTCGGCACCCGTGGCGTGACCCGGGTCGAGCTGGACCACTACCTCGAAGTGCTGCGGCACAAGCCCGGCGCGTTCCCCGGCTCCACCGCCCTCGCGCAGGCTCTCGCCGCCGGGGCATTCACCGCAGCCCACGACGCGTTCTGGGCCGCCGCCCGCAGGACCAGCGGCGACGTAGCCGGCACCCAAGCGTTGATCGACGTGTTCCTGCTCCACCGATCCCTCCCGGCCGATGCCGTGATCGCCGGCATCACCTCAGCCCTGTCGGTCGGCGCCATCAGCCCCGACGTCGTCGCCGTCGAAGCCCGCCGCCACGCCACCGGCCACACACCCGCCCCAGCCAGCCCGACCAGGGGCGGGACGGTCGTGAACCTGCCACCACGACGCCCCACCGACCCGCACCAGGTCATCGCGCACCTGCCCGAGGACACCCGCCCCCTGCCCACTGTCACCGCCTACGACGAACTCCTGCGTCGTCGCCAACCCGACCCCGCCCCGGCCTCCGCCGAGGTCCACCACATCCAGACAGGAACCCCATGACCACCAGCACCAGCAACCGCCAGGGCGGTCTTCGCCGCCGTCACAGCCTCACCGAACAAGCCGCCCAAGCCGCGATCGACCAGGCCTGCCGCCGGCTCCGGCTGCCCACGATCCGCGCCGTGATCGATGACGCCGTCGCGGCCGCCGCGAAGGAACAACTCACCTATCAAGGCTTCCTCGCCGAACTCCTGCTCTCCGAGGTCGACGACCGCGACCGGCGCTCCACCCTGCGCCGCATCAAGAGCGCCGGCTTCCCCCGCGAGAAATGGCTCGCCGACTTCGACTTCACCGCAAACCCCAACATCAACCCCGCCACCATCAACGAGCTCGCCACCGGCGACTGGATCCGCCGCGGCGACCCCCTGTGCCTGATCGGGGACTCCGGCACCGGCAAATCCCACCTGCTCATCGCGCTCGGCACCGCCGCCGCCGAACAGGGCTACCGCGTCCGCTACACCCTCGCCACCCGGCTCGTGAACGAACTCGTCGAAGCCGCCGACGAGAAACAACTCACCAAGACCATCAACCGCTACGGACGCGTCGACCTCCTCGTTATTGACGAGCTCGGCTACATGGAACTCGACCGGCGAGGCGCCGAACTGCTGTTCCAAGTCCTCACCGAACGCGAAGAGAAGAACGCCATCGCGATCGCGTCCAACCAGTCCTTCTCCGCCTGGACCGACACCTTCACCGACCCTCGCCTGTGCGCAGCGATCGTCGACCGCCTCACCTACAACGCCACCATCATCGAAACCGGCACCAACTCCTACCGCCTCGCCCACACCCGAGCCCGCCACCAGACCCCCTCCACAGGCGCGTGACATTCCTAAACTGCCGATGACGGGACGTTGGGAAGCGGCCGAAATTGGTTGCCGAATCCCGCCGTTCCTGTTCCACTGGGCCGATGTTGCCCACCACCGTCCCAACCCTCCACGGACACCACGTCACCTTGCGGCCCTTCCGCGACGACGACGCACCACTGGTCCAGATGGCCGCGAGCGACCCGCTCATCCCGCTCATCACCACCGTCCCCACCTCGGGCGCGCGGGACGACGCCTTGGACTACATCGCGCGGCAACACGACCGGCTGCCCAGTGGTGCTGGCTACTCCTTCGCCATCGCCGACGCAGCAACCGACAACGCTGTCGGGCAGATCGGGCTGTGGCTCGCCGACATCCGCCACGGCAGGGCGAGCACCGGGTACTGGATCGCCGCCCCGTACCGCCGCCGTGGGCTCATGGCCGATGCGCTCCACACCCTGACCTCGTGGGCCTTGGCCTTGGGAGAAGTGAAGCGCCTGGAGTTGTACGTCGAACCCTGGAACGAGGGATCGTGGCGCACAGCCGAGTCTTGTGGCTTCGAGCGTGAAGGCCTGCTGCGGTCTTGGCAAGAGGTGGGCGACCAGCGCAAGGACATGTACATGTACAGCCAGCTTCCCGTCGGCTGAGGAGACGCGCGCTTCTGCCGCCGGTGGCGCACCGGCACTTCTGGGTCCTCTTGGCGCATAAGCTCGCACTATGGCGCGTGTGAGGGTGCTCGGGGCAGGTGTCGTTGGATCGGTCTACGCGGCGCTGCTGGCCGACGCCGGTCACGAGGTCACCCTGATCGCACGAGGATCGAGACTCGTCGACCTGCGCCGCCATGGACTGCTCGTGGGCCTCGACGGCCGGATCCTTGCGCCCGACGTGGCCGTGACGAAGTCACCGGAAGTGACAGACTCCGACGTCCTGCTGGTCGCCGTTCGCGGTGACCAGTTGGCTGCGGCCCTGGACGACATCGCAGCCAGCCCGGCTGGGTGGGTCTGGATGTTCACCAACCCCCTCGAGCTGCGCAGTGACGTGGAGGCTCGCCTGGGCTGCGACCGGCTGGTCTGGTGCTTCTCCGGTGTGGGCGGCGGCGTGAAGGACGGGCAGGTGACCGCCCACCGGGTGGGGCAGCAGCCCACCGTGGTCGAGGGCGGGGCAGCCGGCTCCAAGTTCGCGTCGCAGCTGCTCGGCGCGATCGACCCCCACCTGCGGACCGAGCCGGACATGCACGCCTGGTTGGACACCCACACGGTGTTCGTGGCCGCCATGGCCGCCCTGGTCCTGGAGCAGCCCTTGGAGACGCGATCACAGCGAGTGCGCGGCGCTGTCCTGCTGGTTCGGGCCATGCGACAGGCCTTCGACTCCCTCGAAGCGCAGGGGGCTCGCATCACACCGCGCAACCTGCGGATGATCTTCGGCCGGGTGCCCCTGCCGATCGCCGCCCTGTACTGGGCTGCGCAGCTGTCACGACCCGTCGTGCAGGTGTCCATGCTCCCCCATGCCACCGCGACCCGAACCACCGAACAGCGGGCCGTGGCCGCTCACGCCCTGGACCTCGCGGGCCACGGCCCCGGCCTCTACCGCCAGCTGCTCGCTCCTTTGGTCGGCACCTGAGAGTCCTCATGCCCCTCCTCCAGGAGGCGATCAATGAGGCAGAGCGATATGCCGCTCGGAAAGGTCTCGCAAGCGGGTTGCCCGAAATCCGCCGTCTCTCCGATAGCCTCGGGCAGGTCGGCTCGTAGCCGTGAGCTCCCAAGGCTGCGCTGACGCGGGCTTGGCCCGGAGGGCGAGGGGCCGCGCCTGCTGCGCCGACCGGATGCGGCTGCAGCAGCCCTCCTCACACCACCGGCGCCCCGGCCGCGAGATGGTCTCCACCCGGCGTCGGCGTATCCGCGCCGCCCGGCCGTGCTGTGCTCAGCCCTCGTCGTGGCCCGGAGGCTTCTGGGGGGAGTCCACGGCGGCGGTGAGGAGGCCTTCGAGGTCGGCGTCGCGGATCAGCCCGTCGAGACGGGCGAGCTCGGCGCCGTCGCGGAGCAGGACCAGGGTGGGGATGCTCATCACGTCGAACCGGGCAGGGGTGGCCTGGTCTGCGTCGACGTCGATGCGGTAGCCGGTGAACGCACGCGGATGCCGGGCCGCGAAGGCGTCCAGACGCGGTTCCAGGGCCCGGCACGGCGGGCAGGTTGCCTGCCAGAAGTCCAAGAGGACCAGTCCGCCCGCCCCGAGGGCCTCGGCCACCCGCTGCGCCGGCAAGATCGGAAACTGCTGAGTCATTTCCTCCCTCTCGTTCGTTGCGCCCCCCGCCGGCTGGCAAGCTGGCCAACGGTCTCAGGCGCTGTGGGCAAGAGAAACGGCCTGCTTGGATGCCTTCTGCTCGATGATGCGGCACACGACCGCGTCCTGGCCGGACCGACGGGCCTGATCCGCGGTGCGCCGCGCGGCGAGCAGGGACGAACGGAGCTGGCGGAGTTCGGCCATCGCACGGTCGATCTGGGTCAGATGGGCATCGAGCAGCCCGACGACCCGGCCGCAGGGCTGGGACCCGCCCCGCTGGAGGTCGAGGACGTCCCCGATCTCGGACAGGGTCAGGCCGAGCGTCTTCGCCTGACGGATGAACCGCAGAACGGAGACGTCATCGCCGCTGAAGAGCCGATACCCGGCCTCCGTGCGCTCGGCAGGGGGCAGAAGCCCCTTCTCCTCGTAGACCCGGATCGCCTTGCGGGTCACCCCAGCCTCCTCGGCTGCCCGCCCGACCGTGTAGAAGTCCCTGTCGCCAGTGCGCATCGTGCCTCCAAGATCTGTTCGCTGCTGTGCTCCAACCAGTATCAACCCGGACCTTAGGGCCGAGTTCAAGCCCGAACCTTCCTGACCCCCAAAAGGGCGCTTGTGCGGCGGGACTTCGGATTCCTGCTTCGGGGAGCGACAGAGCCGGGCCGGGCGCGGGCTTATGAGACCTTCTCCATGCTGTGCCCGCAGCAGCAGCGGGGTGCCTGGTCGCCGGTGTCGGTCTCGACGGCGCCCTTCGTCACCCTGATCTCGCACCCGCAGGCGGGGTCCGGACACCTGTACTGTTCGCCTTCCTTGAGGGCCATGGGCTTTTCCTTCCTCGTGAGTGCTCCGTTGCGGAGCGCCTGTGCTTGCATCCGATGTGTATTCCCTTGCCCCTAGGGCGGGGTCAAGGGGGCCGGCGCCGACCTTCTTGCCGGGGGCGGCTCGCCGAAGCCTGCCCCCGGTCCGGCGGGCCGTGCCGTGGCCCTGTCGACAGGCGGGCCGGCCGAGCAGAGCGGGCTGCGGAAGGCGGGCCGGCCGAGCAGAGCGGGCTGCGGAAGGCGGGGAAGACGCCCGTTGCAGTCCTCCCCCCGTTCCGCCGGGGCCGCTCACCGCTGGTGCCGGTCCTGGCCTTCGCGGGCCCGTCGGGCCTTGACGCTGGCGATCGCCTCGAACAGCAGGGCGGGCCGGGTGCCAATGGAGTTCAGGAAGATCGCCGTGACCGAGGCGGCCATCGCGACCATCGCCCAGACCGGATAGACCAGCCCCGTGACCGCCAGGGGCACCCCGATGCCGTTGAACAGGAAGGCCAGGGCGACGTTGGCCCTGGTCCGCCGGTAGGAGGAGTCGCTGATGTTCCGGGCCTCCACCACCGCGCCCAGACCGGTGCCGAGCAGGACGATGTCGGCGGACTCGACCGCGATGTCCGTGTGCTGGCCCGCGGCTATGCCGACGTCCGCCTGCATCAGGGCCGGGGCGTCGTTGACGCCGTCGCCGACCATCGCCACCCGGGTCCTGCCGGCCTGGAGGGCCCGGACGATCTCGGCCTTGCCCTCCGGGCGGACCTGTGCCCTGACCTCGTCGATGCCTAGGGCGGAGGCGACCCGGGCGGCGGCGCGGGGGTTGTCGCCGGTGACCAGGACCGGCTGCATCCCGGCCTTGCGCATCGCGGCGACGGCTTCGGCCGCGTCCGGGCGGATGCGGTCGGCCAGGGCGATCAGGCCCTCGAGGGCGCCGCCGCGGGCGAGGGCGATCACCGTGTCGCCGGCGGCCTCCCGCTGGTCGATGCGGTGCCCCAGGGGCGCCAGGTCCACGCCCTGGGAGGCCAGGAACGCCGGCGAGCCGACGATGAGCTCCTGGCCCGCCACGCTAGCGCGGACGCCGGAACCGGTCACGGACTCGAAGCCCTCGACGGGGGCGGGCGTGATCCCGCGCTCGGCCGCGGCGGCGACGACCGCGCGGGCCAGGGGGTGCTGGGAGTGCTGCTCCGCCGCCGCGGCCAGGACCAGCACCCGCTCGTCGGTGCCTACGGCCGCTTCGACCGCGGTCACCTCGGGCTTGCCCTCGGTGAGGGTGCCGGTCTTGTCCAGCACGATCCGGCGCACCTGCCGGAAGGTCTGGAACGCCTCGCCGGTACGCATCACGATCCCGTGGTCGGCGGCGGCCCCGGTCCCGCGGACGATCGCCAGCGGGGCCGCGATCCCGACCGCGCAGGGGTACCCCATCACGAGCACGCTCAGCCCGGCGAACACCGCACGTCGCACGTCCGGCTCCCCGGTCAGGGCCCAGCTGCCGGCGAGCCAGGCGGCCACGGCGAGGACCGACAGGCTCAGGATGGTCGGGGTGTACAGGCGCAGGACCCGGTCGACCAGGTGCAGGATGCCGGGCTTGAGTGCCCGGGCATCCTCGACGTGCCGGACGATCTGGGCCAGGAAGCCCTCGGCCGAGGTCGCCGTGACCTCCACCAGCAGAGTCCCGGTGCCGTTGACCGACCCGCTGAGGACCTCATCGCCGGGGCCCACGTCCGCGGGCACGGGCTCGCCCGTGACAAGGGCCAGGTCCACCGCGGAGGAGCCCTCGCGGACGGTGCCGTCCAGGGGGATCCGCTCCCCGGGCCGGATCCGCACGAAGTCCCCGACCCTGACCTGCTCAACCGGGACCTCCGCCTCGGACCCGTCCGGGCCGAGGCGGCGGGCCAGGTCGGGCTGGAGGTCCAGAAGCCGGCGCACGGACTGGCTCGAGCGGGTCTTGACCAGCAGAGAGAGCCATTCAGAGAAGATGTGGTAGTTCATGATCAGCACGGTCACAGCGAAGAACGCCGCCGTGGGGTAGTCCGGCAGGGCCCCGGTGAGCCCGATCGCCCCGCCGACGATCCCCGCGAACGCCCCGGCCTCCAGCAGCACGTGCTGGTTCAGGATCCCGCGCCGGGCCGACTGGTACGCCATGCGCAGGATGTGCGGGCCGATCCCGAGAACCGCCGCCGCGGCCAGGACCCCGGCGAGCTGCCCGACCAACGGCCCGCCCAACACCCCGGCCCCGCGCAGCGCCAGCGCCGCGACCCCCGGGGCGACGACCCCTGCCGCTCCGGCCAGGGCCCGGCCCCTGCCGGAGGAACGCAGGAGCGCATAGGACAGGGGCACCATCAGGACCACGACCGTGGCCGGGACGATCACCGAGAGCACCCCTGTCACCGAGGCGATCAGCCCGATGGCACTCAGACTGGCCGTCACCGCCGCCAGCAGCCGGATCCCTTCCCGGACGAGGGCGGACTCCTCCTCCTCGAAGGGGCGCAGCTTGCGCGGATCGTACAGCTCGTAGCCGATGTCCCGCAGTGTCCCCAGGATCTCCTCCGGTGCCACGGCGTCGGGGTCGTAGTCGACCAGTGCCTGCTCGTGGGTCAGGGACACCGCGACCTTCGCCACCCCGTCCATGCGGCCCAGGGCCTTCTCGATCGTGCCCGTGCACAGCGAGCAGTGCAGCCCGGCGATCCGGGCGCGGATCCGCTCCTGGCCCGGCTCGGCTCCTGGCTCGGACGCCCACAGCTGCGGGGCCTCCTCCTTAACCTCGGTGCTCACCGAAGACCACCCCCCGCTGCGGCTTCGGGCTCGGCGCCGACCACCTGGTACCCGGCGCGGGTGATCGTCTCCGCGAGCACCGACCAGTCGGTGCCACCCCCGCGCAGGCCGACCTCGACCCGCCCGCTCACGTGGTCCGCGTTGGCGTCCGAGACGCCGTCGACACGACGCAGCGCGTTGCGCAGCCGCTGCTCGCAGCCCGTGCACGTCATGCCCTCGACCTGCAGCACGATGGTCTCCAGTGCCTTCTCCATGGCTGTTCCTTCCTTCCGTTTCCATGGTTCCCGGGCCTCGTCCCGGATCTCCACCGATGCTAGAACCTGGCCCCTACGGCAAGGTCAAGCCCGTCTCCCGGGCATCGGGCTTCGGGGTATCCGGGTGCTGGTCCCGCTCGCTCCTCGAGGTTAGAACCCGGACCCACAGGCAAGGTCAAGCCCCGGCTTCGGCGAACACCGGCCCGACCGGCGCGCAGGGTCAGCCCGACAGTCTCAGTCCTCGTCTGACACGTCGAGCCACAGTCCGGCGTACCGGGCGTTGCTGGCGGATCGGCAAGGGGAGCCGGAAGCAGCAGGGGCTTTGCCGATGCGGATCGTCGACGTTCCGTCGCTGTGCTCGGCGTCGACCAGGCGCGTGCGGCTGATCTGGTGGGGGCGGATCCCGAAGAGGAGGGCCTAGAAGCCGCCCGCCGCGCAGGCCGCACCCCCGGCCGCAGGCCCAAGATGACACCCTCCAAGATCAGATCCGCCAGAACCCTCCTGGCCGACGGCACACCACCACGCGAAGTCGCCAAGAACCTCGGCGTCTCCATCCCCACCCTCTACCGCTGGCTCCCCGCCACCGACCGCTGAACCAAGAAACGGAGCCCCGAGTACGCCAACAACCCACTTGAAACCGGCTTAGCGTACTCTGAGCTCCCTTTTCTCAAGCCACCCCTACCACTTGTCTTCCGGCTCCATGAACAGCGGCCAGTTCGCCTCGCGGAGCTGCTTGAGTTGATCGGCAACATCGGGCACCGAAATCTGGAAGTTGATCCCGCGCCCCAACGGTGGGTCGAAGGGTGCCGTTCGCCACGTCCTGCCGATGTCGGCTTGGTCGAGCATCAGGTGGGCGTCACCCAGCGCGAGGTAGGCAAAGCCCTCCTCGGGCCTGTCGTAGAGCACCTCGAAGGCGAGCAGGTCACGCCAGAACCGGACGGACACATCGCAGTCGGTGACGGCCAGCTCTGGCACCAGAGAAGGTTCAGCACTCATGGGCACCAGCCTCTCAGAAGCATCTGCCGAACGCCCTGTGCTGCCGTTGGTCTCGCGTTAGCTGGAGCCAAGTCGGCCCGTCATCCCGGGGCCGGATGGAGTTGACATAGCCAGTGGAGACCGCAGATCCGTCGAACCGGCTGCAGCTCGGCCGCCCCATCCAAACCCACCCCTACCGCCTGTTCCCGATCGCCGATCAGATCGCGGAGAAGGTGACCGCGACGATGGGCACCTACGCCGGCCGCCCCAGCAGCCGGGTGAAGGATCTCGTCGACCTGGTCACGATCGCCAACACCCAGACCGTCAACCTGCGGGAGCTGCAGATGGCGATCGACGCCAAGCGCGCACTCTCCCGCACCCCAGCGTTCGACGAGTTCGCCGTGCCCGCCGACTGGGAGCGCAGCTATCGCCCGCTCGCGATGAAGACGCCGGCCGCGCGCGACGTCGACGCGCAGCAGGCCGTCGCCCTCGCCAAGCAACTCGTCGACCCGGCGCTCGTCGACGAGCCGGTGGCCTCCGATGTCACGTGGGTGCCCGGCCGCGGGTGGACCGATGACCCCGACGTCCTCGCCGAGGGGCGCCCGGAGCCGGCGCCGCCGGGCGGCGACGTGCACGTGACCAGCCACGTCCGAGGCGGCCATCCGGTCACCGAGCACTGGCGCGCAGCGCGCGGCTCCGGGCAGAGCTGAGTGCACATCCTCCAACCGGGTTGACAGGCGTACCGACCACCCCTATATTGGTACATGTCAAGTCAACTACCGGATAGGAGTTCCACAATGAAGGTCATCAAGCTCAACACGAATGGCACGGTCGAGCAGCTCACCATCGACGACGAGCACAAGCTCACCGGCCTGCAGCAGCTCGTCGGCGGAGACGTGCAGTCGATCGCTCTCACCGGGAAGCTCGACCTCGTCATGCACGAGGAGGCGAAGTTCATCCGCGGGCACAAGGCCAACCCGGTCGCGAGCCGGCTGCTGCGGCACTTCGACATCCCGCTGCTGCCCGGCGACTACATCGCCGGCGACGCGGCCCTGGTCGGGGTCGACGGCCCGGACTGGATCTCGGTTCCCGACTCCACTGCAGGAACGATCGAGTTCCTCGGCTTCCAGATCACCCAGAAGGACGACGCATGAGCATCGACACGACAGCGCTGAGGTCGCGGCTTCGCGGCCTCAGCGCCACCCTCAAGAAGATCGACGACGAGCAGCGGGCGCTCCGCGAGGAGCAGCTCGAGCAGCTGCGGATCGCACTCGCCCACCGCGGCACCGTCGGCGAGGTCGCACAGGCGAGCGGGCTGAGCCGCGCGTACCTGCACAAGATCGAGCTGCACCTGCAGCGCGGATCCGTCGATGACCCGGCGACGCATGACAAGGCGATCGCACGGGCGGGCGAGATCCGCGACCAGATCGCGCAGCTCGAGCAGGACGCCGGCGACGCTCGAGCAGAACGGGATCAGGTGATCCGTGAGCTCGGGCCGGCGATGAGCACGGCCGAGATCGCGACGGATGCCGGGATCTCCGGCGAGCGTGCCCGGCTGATCCTGCAGCAGCCCGCCAAGGCGTAGACGGGGTTCAGTTCTCGCAGGCGCGTTCGGCAGCGTCCAGCTGCAGCATCGCCGTGACGATGACGCGCTGCGCTCCGTCGAGCAGTTCGAGCACGTCGTCTCGCGACATGGTCCCACCGAGCGCCGCGGCGGCGCGTCGCAGCTCGTCGGCCAGGTGGAAGAGGCGTGAGCTCTGGGCGAGGCCGGACAGAGCCGCGGCGCGGGCAGCTTGCCGGTCGGCGGACTGCGCGAGGTCGGCGACCGTCTCCCGCAGGGAGGAGTGCTCCTGGCGGCGGCGTTCCTGCTCGAGCTCCGTGGGGTGGGCCTGCCGCCACGGCTCGAGGGTGTCGTCGGTGAGGATCATCAGTTCCCATCTTGAGTGATCGGGTTTGGGTCGTACCAGGTCGTGCACCGCGATCTGCACCAAGTGCCGGGCGCAGAAGAACAGCTCGCAGCCGTCGTCGACGCCATGGGCGGTGCAGCGGAAGTCGCGGCCGCGGTTAATCTCCGCGGCACAGGTGGGCCAGTCGCAGTAAGCCGGGACGCGCGAGCCCGCCCACCGGTCGGCCGACCAGTCTCGGTAGATCTCATCGCTCACGGCCGCGGCGGCCGAGTGGTGGAGGGCAGACACGATTAGCTCGCCGCCGGCTCGAAGGTCAAAGCGCCCGCCGTGCGCATGGTCTGGGCCAGCGCCGCGGCCTCGGCGACGACGTCGACCGTGACGCCGGCGGCACTGGTGTGCTCGACCTCGTCGACCAGCTGCTGCAGGGTGCGGTCGCCGTCAACCAGGCGCAGGATGCGGCCGCCCATCGCAGACACGACCGTCTCCCCGCCGGCATCGCCGAACCTCACGGTGCAGTCGGCGCCGAGGTGCTCGGCCAGGGTCAGCGGGCGCCGAGCGACGGCGACGACCGGAAGCCCGTGCGAGACCGGGCACACGGCCACGATGCTGCTGTCGTGCAGGGCGCCAAGCAGCTCCCGGTCGGTCGCGGTCAGGTCCCGGTAGAGGGCGCGGATGTCCAACGCGGTGAGGTACTCGTCGACGTCGGAGCTGATCGTGTACTCGTGCTTCGTCGCGCCGGGACGATCGCCGATCGTGAGTCGGATCCCGGCAGCGGTGCGGGTGGTGTAGCCGAGCGGCACAACCCGCACCGGCTCCGTAAAGGTGGTCATCAGAACAGCGCTTCCGCCTCGACGCGCTCCTCCACCACCGGGCGCATGAGGGTCTGGAATCGGGCATTGCGGATGCTGCCGGCGGCGCGGAGCTCCGACCGGATCGCGGTCATCACCAGATCGTCGGTCTCGTCGAGGATCGTGCGGGCGCGCTGCGCGGCAGCCGTGATGAGCGCGGCGGCGTCGGCCGTGGCGGATCCCGCGGCGGCGCGGCGGATGACGATCTCCTCGGCCGTGCGCGAGATCTCCTCGAACCAGGTGCAGCGCTGCTCGTAGCCCAGCCAGTCGTGGCTGGTGAGCGACGGGTTGGCGAGCTGCACGGTGAGGCGGTCAAAGGCCTGATCGGCTGCGGAGGGACCGCCGGTGAGCGTCACGGTTCGCGACCACTGCACGTCGCCGCCGTCGATGATCCCCAGTTGCAGGTCGAGGTCTTCGGCGCCGATCCGCTGCGCGACGACACCCTGCGCGACCAAGTCGCGGGCGATCACCGCGCGGCCGCGCCGCTCGGTGGGGTCGGCGCGCACAACGCGCATCACGGTCCGGATCAGACCGGCGATCGCGCCAACGATGGCGCCCAGCCAGAGGAAGACGGACCATGCTCCCCAGGCCTCGTAGAAGGAGGTGAACGGGATCGGGCCGGCGAGGTTCACGACCAGTATGACCAGGCCGGCGGCGGCCGTGCCGAGGATCCCGAAGCCGAAGGTGAAGAACCCGATGTAGAGCAGTGCCGCGGCGGATACTGCGGCGATGCGGCCGGTGAAGCGGGTGCGCGGGTGGGAGTCCAGCCAGGTCTGAATGCGGTCGGTCACGAGTTGCTCCTTGCTTGGTTGGTGGTGGAGAGGTCGTCGTAGGCGCGCGCCCATTCGGCTTCGTGGTCGACCGGGCTTAGGTCTGCGGACTCGAGCGCGCTGAGCCGGTCGGCGTACTGCTCGAGGAGGCCCATGTCGCCGAAGAACCGTGGCCCGCTCTTGGTTCCCCGTACTCTGACGCGGATGCCGTGGGCGTTGGTGAGCGTCGGCCGGGCGAGTAGCCAGGCCCCGGTGACGATCGCGGCGGTGACGAAGGCCCCGAACCCGAGCGACCACCAGATTCCGCCGGCGCGGATCGGTGCCGGCGGGAGGAGCACCGCGAGCACGGCGACAAACATCCACAGCTTGTTGACGACGAGCTGGCAGTAGACGCCGACCTTGGCGCGCTCGGTCGCGGTTGTTCCCGGACGGAAGACGAGCAACTGGATGGTGGCGCTCCCGAAGGTCTGCGCACTGATGCGGTCGAAGTCGATCCGTCCGCTGCGGAACGATTCCTTCGGCCTTGAGGGGCGTGGGTCTCGGTTGTGGAAGGTGACCATCAGCGCACCGCCCCTGCGAGAGCGAGCTGTGCCTCGTCCGACCGGCGAGCGGCTTTGCAGTCCTCGCACGTGACGGTGGCCCAGCTGTGGTCAATCGCGGAGTCTCGTCGGCCGCACGCGGCGCGGCTGCCCTCCATGGGTCCGTGGATCTTGCTGTCGCTCATCAGTGCTCTCCTCGGTGAATGACGACGACCTGGCCGCCGGTCTGGGCGTCGTAGAAGGTCGCGATGCCGGCGGCGGACGAGGCGGCGCGGGCGGCGCTGGCGTCCGTGTAGCGGTCGGCGCCGGACTCGGTCAGGACGTAGAACCCGAGCGCCGGCGTCTCGGTGACCTCGGCAGCAGCGGCAGGGTGGCGGAGCCGGCGCACCGCCTTGTCGGCTTCGCGCGCCTCGTCGACCGCGGATCCGCCGCGGGCACGGGCGAGCGCTCGCTTCTGATCGACGCGGGTGATCCGCCCGATCGCGAGGCGGGTGCGCAGCTCGTCGACGTCGACCGCGGAGGGATCATCGGCGGCGGCGATCGCGGCGCGCAGATCGGACTGGCCTCGAGGCGAGGAGTCGTAGGCGGCGAGCTTGCGAGCGGCCTTCTCCTCCGCCAGCTGCAGGCGCTGCTGGGCGGCGGCGTCGTCGGGTCGCTCGGCCGCCTCGAGCTGCGCCGTGGTGCGGCGCTCCTCAGCAGCCTGCAGCTCCTTGATCGTGTCGGCGCTGCAGCGGGCTCCGGGGCGCGGGTCGCACATCGAGTTACCGCCCTTCGCGGCGGCGGCGAGAGCGGGCGATCGCGATCGACCCGGCCACGAACAGCATGAAGATGCCGGCGAGGATCAGGGTCCGCCAGATGTCCAGGCCGACACCGTCCATGAGCGGGATCAGAACCGCATCGCCGCGGACGAGGACGCCCCACTGGACGGCGAGCTCACGGGCCGGGGCGACGAAGGTGCCGAGGGAGAACAGCCCCATGCCGGACACTCCGGTGAGGAGCATCAGGAGGGCGATCCAGTCGTCTGTGGTGTCGGGCTGCTGCTGGGTGTTGGCCATGGTCCGGTTCCTTTCGGGTGGTCAGTGCTCGGTGATCTCGTTGCCGAGGACGGCGATCGTGCTCGTGGAGCACTGCTCCTTGCTGATCGGCTTCTGGATCACGAGCGGGGAGTTGTAGATCGTCGTGGTGCAGGTCTTCTCGGTTGTGAGCTGCCAGTCGTCTCCGTACCTGTAGCGCGACGTCGAGAAGGTGCGGACTCCGTCGTCGGTCTCGACCAGGCCGGAGACCTCGGCCGAGGTGCCACCGAGGAAGATGCCGAAGTAGCTGCCGGACTTGAAGGTGACGGACAAGGGGACGATCGTCTCGGTGGTGACGGCGGTCGGCTGCGGCTCACCAGGCGCCTCGAACCAGATCCGGAACATGGGCGCGGACAGCCCGAGGCCGACCGCGGCGACGACGAGCGCCATGGCGCCGGCACTGAGCATCAGCCAGAACCCGCCCACATCGAGCCGCCGGCCGAGGGACTTCTCGCGAAGGGCCTTGCGCAGGATCGCAGGGACGGTGAGGGCGACGAGGATCCCGATCGCCCACCAACCCGCCGCGGTGAACCCCTGCACGTTGTCCGTGCCGGGGAACCTCCACCCGGCGAGCAGCAGGAGCGTGATGATGGCTGCTCCGACGATGACGACTCCCCGGCCGATCGCCTTTCGCTCGTCGAGGTCCTCGAGCTCGTCGAGGAAGCGCGCCGGCTGTTCGGTGGCTGAGGGCGATGAGGCGGGGTCGTCGGATCCGGATGCAAGGGTTTCAGGAGTGGGCGCCGGGTCGATCGTCGCTGTGGCTGCTGGTGGGAAGTAGTCGAAGATGTCCGCGCGCGACTCCGCAACTCGGGGTGTGTGCACCGAGCGTGCATCGACGTCGAGGTACCGGGTCTTCGCGGGCGCGGCGGCTGCCTGCTGCACGGGAGAGGGCGACTCAGTGCGGGGCGCAGGCTTCGAGATAGGAGGACGGCGCAGCGCGAGATACAGCAGACACAGCGGGAGGCCGGCGAGGAGGAGGTATGGGAAGTACTCGTAACCGGCGAAGGCGGTGCCGAAGAGGTCGACCTCGTCTGTGGCCTGAGCGAACATCCGTGACGCTCCTATGGGTGGTGCGGTCGCGGGGTTGCGACCGTCACCACCCATAGGTGCGTGGATCGGCTCAGATCGGACAGCCGGTTTCGTCTTTTTTCAGGAGAGGATCGCGGAGACGCTCTCGGCCTCGGGGACGGTCATGGTCCGGCCGTCGCCGTCCTCGGTGATGTAGGAGATCGAGAGGCAGTCGGGCCCGTTGGTGTCGACGTCGATGGCGTCGATCGTGGCGCGGCAGGAGATCCCGTCGACGTCGACGAGGATGTCCATTCCCACTTCGAGCTCTGCGACCGCGACGTCGAAGGTCTGGATGTCGGTGCCGCCGCGGTCGGTGATCTCTTCGACCTCGGTCGGCACGAACCTCACGTTCTCGGACGGGCGGGGACGGCGCCGCTTCGCAGGCGTCTCGACGGGTGCCGGCGACGCGGGCGGCGCCGTCGGCTCGGCGGCGGGTTGCGGCGCTTCGCCGCGCAGCTGGGCGAGGACGGTGGGGAGCTCGTCCGGTCCGACAAGGACCTCGCGCCCCTTCGAGCCACGAGCGCGGCCGAGGATCTTCTGCTCCTCGAGCAGCTCCGTGATCCGGGTGGCCTTGGCGAATCCGACGCGGAGCTTGCGCTGCAGCATGGCGGTGGATCCGAACTGGGACGTGATGATGAGCTCGGCCGCGGCGAGCAGCAGCTCGAGGTCTTCGCCGGTGGCGACTGGTTCGGCGCTCTCCTGGTCGTCGGCACCCTTCTCGACGTCGTCGACCTGGTCGTCGGACTCGTCAAGGTCGTCGAGCTCGTCGAGCTCGTCATCGTCGTCGTGTTCGTCGTCGACGACCACACGCGCGCGGGGATCCACGAACCCGGGATCGTCGGGGAGCAGGATGCCGAGGCCGTGGAGGATCTCGCGGTCGGCGTCGTTGATGCCGGGTGCCAGCTTCGGGGTCCAGTAGATCTGCGCGTGCTCGGGCTGCATGCCCATGCCGACGCTGACCCAGGCGCGGCCGGGTCGGTTCTCGAGGCCGGAGACGGCGGCGAGGCTGCCGAAGGTCATCATCGACGTGGACTGCTCGAGGTTGCGCAGCGCGATGCGGACCGCGAACTGGGATCGGCTCGAGGTGCTCAGCCAGGACGAGGCGGCCTGCTGGGAGGCGAGGATGACGTGCACCCGTCCCTCTCGGCCGAGGCGGAGGATGGATCCGAATGCGGTCATCACCGGGTGGGTGCTGCCGGTGGGTGCCTTCTCGAGGCCGAACCGCTGCATCCAGTCGAGTTTGCCGTCGCCGGATCGCCACCAGTCGTTGAGCATGTCGACCATCTCCTCGCCCTCGTCGACGACGAGGATGAGCGGGTTGAGCTCAGCACGCAGGTGGGGGCCGTTCTTCTCGAGGTACTCGTAGCGGTCGTCCATCTTCTGCTTGACGCCGAGGATGTAGTCGACGATCGCGGACTCGCGGGTGGCGGCGCGCTTGGCGCCGGGGATCAGGTCGAGGTTGAACAGGCCGAGCCTCTTGGGGTCGATCGGCCAGACCTCGGCGGCGATCGCCTCTTCGTCACGGACCCACTGGCCGAAGGCGTCTCGACGGAGCCCGTTCGGGAGGGCGGTGAGGATCGACAGCAGCAGGACGGTCTTTCCACCACCGGTGCCACCGACGATGAGGACGTGCGGGAGCGGGTCGTCGAGGTTCCAGATGCAGGGGGTGCCGTCGCGGAACTGTCCGAACGCGACCTTCATCGGCTCGGCGTCATCGCGGGCCGGGTGAGGAATGACATCCGGGAACGGGACGAGCGGTGCGGACACTGCCCGCTCCTGGGTGAAGTCGAACTCGGTGTCGAAGGGCTCGCCGACGGCGATCTGGATCGCGTCAGTCAGTTTCTTCTGGATGAACTTCGTGCTGACGCGGGAGGTCTGCGACGAAGGCCAGCGCAGCTGGATCGCGGAGATCTCGTCGGTCTCGCTGCGGGTGATGTCTCGAACGGTCATGCCCGGGACGATCGACTGGACGATGCTCTCCATCTTCGAGTGATCCCGGTCGGGGGCGGCGGCCTCCTCCGTGGTGTCGAGCTCGAGGGTGACGACGCACGTCTTGGAGTTGTTCTTCTTGATCCGGTACGGGATGCCCATCCGGTTCGTGACCTGCCCGACCAGCGACTCGAGGAACTTCGGGTCGGCATCGACGACGTCGGCCGGGTAAGTGATTCTGATCCGGGTCGGATATCCGATCCATCCGCCCTTCCATCGTGACGGGCGGACCAGATCGCGGGTCGGCGCGGCGGCGCGGACGACAGCGTTGACGGCCTCGATCATCTTGTCGATGGAGCGACCCCGCATCCACCGGCGCACACCGAAGACGATCACGAGCGCGCTGGTCACTGCGGCGGCCGTCATCGTGATCGGGATCATCTTGTCGTTGCCGGTGACCCCGTAGATCCCGATCACGATGACCGAGGCACCGAGGATCAGAGCCAGCCGGCCGGGCCAGATCCATGGGCGACGCGGTAGCGCCCGGACGGCGATTTCCTCGACCACTTCGGGCCGGATCTCGGTGCGCAACATCGTCTCCTCGCATCCCGACGCCAACATGGCGCCTCTTAGATGCATAGGTATCGCCAACCCCTCTAGATCGGACACGCCAATGAGAAATCAGGGCTTGCCTACTTGGCACCTACTTGACAGCTGTGTTACGCTCGCCTGCGTTCGAAGATAAGCGGAGCGAGCGAATCCCAGCAGCAAGAGAGATAGAAGCGAGACGCCTCCCAGACGTTCAAGGGTCGCCAGGTTCACGCCAACTCGCTGCATACCTCGCATCCACCAGGCGCAAGCCCTCTCGCCGTCTCGTCTGAGACGGGAACCCCAGCTACTTCTTGGAACGCCGCTTCTGCCAGATCCTCGACATGGTCTCGCCCTGCTGACGAGCGACGGCTGGGTCGACGCCACGCGCACCAGGCGGCGCCGGCGGGAACAGATTCCCGGCATTGAACTCCCGCTCAAGCCTGGCGGCTTCCGCCTCGAGGAGCTCAGCGGCCCGGGCGGACACGGACGCCGCGGCGTCCGGCTGGGTGCGGGTGCCTGCCCAGGCGGAGACGAATCGCTCGTGCACGGCGAGGGGCAGGTAGTACGTGTGACTCTCGCCGTCGACGCCACGAGCTCGCGGCCCGAGCGGCGCAGTCGCGATCGGGAACGGATGCCCGTCGTTGTGCTCGCGCTCGAGTCGGGCACTCTCGGTCTCGAACACGGAGGACACCACGGCGCTCAGGGTCGGGTGCTCACGGGTCGCCCACCATCCGGCCTTCAGGCGCGCGTGCAGGCCCTTGGGTAGGTAGTAGGTCTTGCCGGCTTTGGCAGCGGCTTGGGGGGAGCCATCGGCGGGCATCCGCGCACGGCCTCCTTGCGGGAGTCTGGAAATTTTCGGATCGGACGAGTCGGGTTTCGTCTTTTTTCCGTGAGGATGTCCAGGATACCGAGCCGCCCGCGAATCCCTATGAATCCGCGGGCGGGGGTGGTGCCACCGAGAAATTTCGAGAGCCTCGAAGAGCCGATTTCCAGATGGTCACGGCCGCCGGCAACTGTCTGGCGGGCAGACCTCGATGCCGTAGAGACGTAGGAACTCTTCGGGGTCGACGTAGCCGGCGTACATCGCCGGGGCGCCGAGATCCGTCGCTTCCTGCAGGGCTGCGACGGCGGAGTTGGTGGTGCCGTTCTTGTTGATGCGCAGGTCGAGGTGGCAGCCTCCGCTGGGCTGCACGTTCCCGGTGACACCGATCTGCTGGCCGGCTTGGATCTCGTCGCCAACGTCGACGAGGCGCTGGCTCTTGTACATGTGCAGGTAGCTCACGATGAAGCCGTCTGGGTGGCGGATGGACAGCCACAGCTCGGTGCTGACGGTGACGGTGCCGGGGAGGATGGCGTAGACGGGGTCGTTGCAGTTGTTGGGCCAGTGCTGCAGGTCGATCGCGGTGTGCCAGGTGGAGGCGCCGGGTACGTCGATGTCTCGGGGTCCGTATCCCGACGTCATGTTATAGCCGGGAGAGAGCGGGTAGGCGGCTTGCCCGATGACCTGGCCGCTGTCGCAGCTGATCGAGCCGGACATGCTGTTGATGATCGTCTCGGCGGCGCCCTCCCACTGGTCGTAGGCGTCCGGGAAGGCGCTCACCTGGACCCGCTGAGCGGCCTGGCCGGGTGGCATCGTGTCCCAGCCCTTAATGTCGAGCAGGCCTCGTGGAGATCCGCCGTTGGGGCCGTTAGGGCCGCCGAAGAACGCGCGGACGGCGTACCTGGCGTCCATGAGATCCGCGAGCTTTCCCCAGTGGGGGCGCTGCTGGAACATGTTGACCGAGTCGTGGTCGCTGCCGACGCCTTCGTGTGGGTAGTCAAGCGATGCGGGAACCGTGGAGTTCGCGAGCATCCGCAGCTTCGACTCCTGCAACGCGGTCATCAGCGCGACCTTCAGGCCGGCGGCGGGGACCCCGGCCTGTGTCCCGACGGTGATGATCGTCGCAGCGTTGGCGAGCTGCTTCTCGTCGAGGGTGAGTGAGTCGCCTCCGGTGGTGGTGACAGTCAGCGCGGTGCCGGCATCTCCCACCGTGCAGGCGCCGGTGCCGGCGTTCGCGGATGCGGCCTGCCCGCCGATGATGGCGAGCAGGCCGAACGCGATCCCACCGATCACGAGCACCGGGACCAGGACAACGGCCGCGATGATCGAGAGAAGGCGAGGGTTCATCAGGCGGCCTTCGCGTCGGCGAGCCGCGCGCGGAAGGCTTCGCTACGGGCGGTGCGGGCGGAGTCCGGGGGGAGCGAAGTCACGTCGGCGACGCCGTCGACGATCGGGGCGGGGCGCACGATGTGGCCGGTTCCGGACTCGTCAACGACGATCCGGCGGGACGGGACGACGAAGCTGGCCGGCTGCGCAGGCTGGGTCTGAGGATGCGGCTTGGGGCCCGCGATCGAGTTCAGCGCCCGGTTGCCGGCCTTGGAAGCGACACGACCGCCGACCTCGAGCGCCGCGGCGCCGACCAGGCCCGGGACGCCGCCTGCGGCGCCCTTGACGAGCCTGGTGGCCGTGAACGCGACATCCGCCGTCTTGCCGACCTTGCCAGCCGTACCCGGTCCGACGGCACGAGGCGCGCCCCCGGAACTGCCGGAAGGCAGTGGTGCCGGGGCGTGGCCTCCTCCGGTGGGCGGAGGGGTCATCGGGGTCATGGGCGTGCTGGGTCCGCCGGAGTTCGCGCCACCGGGGCCGAAGAAGTTGATCGAGCGGCCGTCGACGGCGGTGCTGCGGTCGGGGCGGCGCAGCGCGGCCGCCGCGACCGTGGCGCCCATGGACATGATCGCGAGGGCCTTGGTGCCGTCGCGCTGGCTGCCGCTACTGCCACTGGACAGGCCAACGCGGGAGAGGTGGTCGGCGAGGCTCTGCCCGACCTTCTTGGCGCGGATCTTGGCGCGGATGAGCATCACGATGAGCACCAGCAGGAAGATGCTGGCGAGCATCATCACGGCGGTGATCGGGACGCCCATGCCGTTGAGGCCGGTGAGGAACGCGACCATGAGCCGCAGCGAGGCGGCCATCAGGACGATCAGGAAGACGATCGTCGCGGCGCCGACGAACATGCCGCCGAGCGAGCTCCACAGGGCGTGCCGGTTCACCGGCAGGATGCCCCAGTAGACGTTCCACATCGTCTTCAGAGCATCGAAGAGTGTCTTGATCGCAGTGCTGAAGAACAGCACGAGCAGTGCGATCGGGAAGCCGAAGATGACCATGCCGCCGGGGGCGATCATGAGCGCCGAGATCACCTGTCCGAAGTTCGGGTGCTCGACGAAGTTCTTCGCGGACTCGTCGCAGGCGCTGACCGCGTCGCGGACGTCGTTGCCGTTGCTGATGACGGGGGCCTTGGTGAGCATGGTCTCGTCGAACTTCGCAGCGCACTCCCCCTGCAGCGTGTGACCGAAGGTGAGGGCCTGCGCCGGGATCTTCACGAACACGTCGACGAGCTGCATACTGACCGTCTCGGAGAGCACGTCCTCGGTGTTGAAGTCGACCGTGTCGAGATCGTCGGTGGCGACGGCCGCGGCGAGGGTGTTGCCCCAGCTGCGTGCGGTGTCGAGCGCGCCACCGGCGCCGGTGAGGGTCGCGACGGGGTTGGCGAGCATCCCGACCGCGAGGAAGGCGAGGAAGGCGGAGACGAGCATTTCGACCCACCCGGAGGCGACCTTCTTGCCGGTGAGGATCGCGAGGCCGGCGATGCCGGCGGTGATCGACAGGGCGAACGGGATCCAGTTCAGGCGGCCGAGGGCGCTCTGCAGCAGCTCGGCGAGGGCGTTGAACGGGACGGTGAGAAGCTGCAGCCACTCGAAGCTGATCACCCAGTTGCACAGCCAGATCATCCAGGCGAAGGCGCCGATGTGGCCGGTCCAGATGAAGTCGAGCGGTGCGGTGACGATCGCCTTCCCGAAGTCGAACACTCCCCCGCGGTCCAGCGGCAGCACGATGTAGTTCGCCAGCGGGATGCCGGAGCTGTCATGGATGGACCCGCCGGGCAGGAACGGCGCGACGATGCCGTTTCCGCCGTCGGCGGCGTGTGCTGCGACGTTGCCGAAGATCATCAGCAGCAGGTCGAGCGCGAGCACGGTGAGGATGCGCCGCCACCACTTGTGCTCGGCGAACCAGACCCGCGACGACCACAGCAGCCGGGAGACAAGATCGAGCGAGGACAGCGCGTAACGGATCATGCGGCGACCGCCTCGCTCGGGGTCGAGAGGACGGCCGCACGGCGTTCGGGGTTTTCCGGGAGGGTCTTCTGGAAGATGCCCATCCGGCCGGCGACGTCGAGCATGAGGCCCTCGCCACGGCGGTGCGGGGGCACCTTGCCTGTCGACGGGTCCAGCGGGCTCAGGTTCTTGGTGACCAGGTCGAGCATGGCCTCGTCGGTCTCTAGGCCGTCGGAGAACCAGTGCAGGCCGCGGCGGGCGAGGTTTCGGTCGCGCTGGCGCATCAGGTAGCGGGTGGCGATCAGGCCACGGGCGCGCTCATCGCCGAAGTCCTCGGGGTCGTGTGAGCCGACTGCCGCGAAGGCGTTGTGCTTGCGGTCGTCGCGGTAGAAGTCGGTGAGCTCGGCGGCACCCTCGGGGCTGGCCGTGATCGCGTGGCACTCGTCGAAGAACGCGCCGGTGAGGGTGCTCTTGTCCCGGAAGCACAGCTGCTTCACGACCGCGGTCAGCATCGCGTAGACGGCGCGGCCGAATCGCTTCTCGATCGGCATCTCCTGGAACAGGTGCTTCTGCTCGAGCTCCATGCTCTTCGGCAGCGTCAGACCGGCGGTGAGGAACACGATGCCGGTCGCGCGGGTGTCGACCGGGGGCAGGGCGTCGTTGAAGAGCACCTCGCCGATGTCCTTGCTGGCGATGACCTTGATGAGCATGCGCAGCTCGTTGGCCTCGGGAGACCCCGACAGGTCGCGCTCGAGGTGCTGCAGCAGCTTGCGGGTACTGGTGATGCCGTGGCCGGCGAGGTACTCGCCTTCGAGGAGGCTGGACAGGAACACGCCCTGCTCGCTGAGGACGGGGATGCCGAGCATCGCCGCGAACAGGCTCTGCAGGATGCGGGCGCCCTGGCGGGGGCCGAACATGAGCAGCGGGTCGATGTTCCACTCGGGGCGGACCAGGGTGCCGTCCTCGTCCTCGAACTCGAGCAGGTTCGCGATGACGGTGTGGTCGGGGCGCAGCGCCTTGGCGAACGTGCCGTACTCGTGGGCGACGGTCCGGTCGATCGCGTAGCCGCGGCCGCCGCGATCGACGGTGGTGCCGAACTCGCACTTGAGGAGCACGGACTTGCCGGCGCCCTTCTCGGCCACGACTCCGAATGACCCGCTGATGTCGGACTTGTTGTTGCCCTCGATGTCGCGGAAGATCTGGCCGCGGCGGCCGTTGGTGATGTTCACGCCGAACCGGGCGCCGCGGATGTCGCCGAGCTCGCTCGAGACGATCGGGGTGCCGGAGGCGAGCTCGCGGCCTGTGGTGATCTGCGCGAGTTCTCGCACAAGCCGGGTGGTGGGCACGCCGGGCTGCATCGCCCACCAGAGCTCTTCCTGGCCGCCCAGGGGCGCCTCGAGAAGGAAGTCGTGGGCCTTGTACTGGTCGGCGAGAACGCGGGCGCGCAGCTTGGCTTCCTCGGGCGTGGTACCGGCGACGGCGAAGATCACCGTCACCTGGGCCTCCACCTCCTTGTCGGAGTGGTTGAGGCTCTCGTGGTACGCCCTCAGAGCCTCGGCGACCTCTGCCAGGTCGTTGCCGGTGCCGGTGATGCTGTTGGTGCCCTCCTGCTGCGAGACCTGGTCCTTGAGAGCGTCCTCGGCGCGCTTGTTGCGCTTGCGGACCTCGGCGGCCGGTGAGATCTGCAGCCGCAGCGCGAAGTCGACATCCATCGGGAGGTTGTCGACGGCGCTGATCCACTCGACGCCCGGGGTACGCCATCCGGCCTTGGGGCCGGTGACGATCGCCTGCAACACCTGGTAGCTGGCCTCGTCGGCATAGGGGCTCTGCACCTTGAGGTACTTCCGCTTGAACGGAAGGAATTGCTGGCCCTTGGCCAGGTCGCTCTGCCCGCCCTCGTCGAGCCACGGGTTGGGCATGCCAGCGGGTAGCTGGAACTGGGTGAGGTCGGTCTCGAACAGGCGTGCGTCCTCCTTGGCTACGGAGGGCAGCGGGACGGAGCCGTCGACGGCGAGGCCGCGCTGCTGGTTGTGCAGCGCGATCCAGATGTTCTCAGCCGGTGTCGCAGGTGTGGCCTCGAAGATCGCGGGGATGCGCTCGGAGATCTCGTTCGCCATCCGGCGGGCCGCCGCGACCTCGGTCTCGCGGGGCAGCACGCGCGGGAGGGCGCCAATGTCGCGGACCTTGTTGTCCGCGGCGCGGATCATCGACCAGGCACGGTCCTTGATGTTCGCGGAGGACATCGGCACGGACAGCCAAAAGGCCCGCTCCCCCATCGGTACCCGCTCGAGCGCGTCGAGGGTTCGCTCGACCTCGTCGACCCAGTCCTTGGTGTCTTCGTTAATCTTGACGCCCTCGAGCATCCGCTCGACGATCGTGACCGGGTCGAGGTCCGCGCACAGCCCCAGGAGCAGGCCCTCACCGCGCAGCTCCTGGAACAGGGCCTGGTGGTGCAGCTTGGTCATCGACTTCATCTGGCGGGTGCCGAATCCGCCGGAGAGCGGCTTCAGCCGCCACGTCGCCCAGGTGATCCCGGACCGGGTCCACATCAGGTGATCCGCCATGGCGGTAGTGGGGATGCGCACGATCTCTACTCCTTCTTCGATCCGCGGGCCTGGGCGAGCAGTCGCTCGACCCCGGTGACCGGCGTGCGGGCCGAGGTGGCGCCGGCGGGCACAAGCTCGGCGGTCGGGGCGGGGGTCTCCTCGACGGTGGCGATCGCCACGGTGGGGACGGCCGGCTCCGACGTGACGGTGGTCGTGGGTGTGGTGACCGGCGCCGCGGCGACGCTGATCGTGGTGGTGCCGCCGGCGAAGTGCGGCGGACGGAGCTTGACGGTCTGCTCCTGGTACTTGCCGGCTGCAGGGCTGAACACGGCGCCGAACGCGCCGAGCACGATGCTGGCCACGTTGCGGCGGGTGGCGGGGAGGCGCCCGGCGCCCCAGGCGCCTCCCCAAGCCACCAGCAGCACGATGGGGATGTCGACGAGGATCGTCCCCGTCCCCCACAGCCCTCGGGTCACCAGACCGAGGGCGAGCAGGACGGCCGCGACGATGCCCTGGGTGACCGTGTACGGCCCGCCGGGGATCTTCGTGCCGTCGTGCAGGCGGCCGATGAGGCGCGGAAACTTGCGGCTGCGCGTGTAGAACCGCGCGACCTCGGTCTGCTGCTTCTCATCGCTCATGGCCGTCCTCCCGTCGTCGTAGCTGCGTGTCGGCTAGTTCGCGGTCTGGACGGTGTTGCCGAGCATCCCGGAGACCCAGTCGAGGCCGCCGGCGACGAAGAAGATCACGGCGGCGGCCATGATCCCCGTGAGGAGGGTGGTGCCGACGGCCCAGCGGACCTTGGAGGCGACGACGAAGAAGACGATCGCCGCGCCCAGTCCAACGACGCCGCGGAAGGCGACGCCGGCCTGGCTGACCAGGTTGTTGATGGTGTCGAAGATGTTCATTGCAGTGTTCCTTTCAGGTGACGTCACCGGGACGGCGACGGGGTCGGTGAGGGAGTCTCGGCGGAGGTGGACTTCGGGATCTCCGCCGGGGCGGGGTCGATCGCGGAAACTTCCCAGCGCGTGGCGCGGGCGCTCAGCGTGAGGGCATAGGTCGAGGTGACGGACTGATTCGTCTGCGTGGTGAGCGTCACGGTGGCGAGCACTCTCAGTTGCGTGCCGTCCTTCGGCGTCTTCGGAGCGTCGGCGTCGACGCGGAGGTCGACGGCCTCGACCGTCATGTACGGAGCCGGAATGATCGGTGAGATCTCGGATCCCGGGGATACATAGACGCTCAGGTCGCCCTTGCCGGTGGTGTAGGCGCCAAGGAACGCCATCACGGTCTGTGCGGCGGGGTCGGCAGACGGCAGCGGCTTGGCGTAGGCCAGCTGCACGGTGCCGGTCGACGTCGGCGCCGACACCGGCACGGGCAGGCCCACCGGGCGCATACCTGCGTCGGTGACGACGATCGGGACTTGGAAGTACCGGCGCGGCCAGATCTCGATCGTCTCAGCGTTCTGCGTGGGGTCGAGCCCGAGATCCTTGACGCTCGCCGAGACGACGACCGTGACGATGTCGCTGTCCTTGTTCGGCTCAATCGTCGCGACGGTCAGATCGCGGTACTCGGCTGGTGCCTCGGACAGGCCACGCAGGGTATTCACGTCGACGTAGTCGCCCAGCTGGCCGGGGTGGTCCTTCCAAGCGCCGAGCCACTCCGACACGAACCCTGCAGCGTAGGCGCCGGCCTCCTGCTGGGACGAGGAGAGTCCGCCCGAGGAGACGACCTGCGAGGCCGCGACCGGTCGGGACATCGCCTGCCACGACATGAACAGGCTGAACGGGGCACAGACGATCGCGACGAGCATCAGGATCGAGATCACGTGCGCGCCGGTCTGACGGCCCTGGGTCCACGTCGACCCCTGCGGCACGGCCTCGGTCTTGGCCGGCTTGGGCTCCCCCTTCGACTTCTTCGCCTTGGGTGCGCTGCTCGGGTTGTTCGTCCAGAAGCCCATGAGTCAGACCCCCTCGTCAGCGCTCACCCGAAGGCTCACGATCCGGCCCGCGGCCGCGTTGACCTCGTCCATCGAGGACGGGTCCAACACCCGACGCATCCGCTCCTGCGCGGCCTGGTCGAGTGGCCGGTCGGCGAGGACGGCTGCGGCATGCGGGATGTCCTCGATCGCGCGGATCACCCTCGCGGTGTCCCGGACGAAGCTCTCCGGAAACTGCTCCTCCGCTGCCTGTGCCATGGCTATCTCCTCGGTCCCAAAGGTCTGATCGGCGAGCCGATCGGCACGCTCACAGACCATGGGTGCGGAAATCAGCCCAGATCGGACAAGGCCTCAGAGATTTTTCTTCCGTCTTTTCTTGGGCACTCCTGGAAACCCTCTCGGAGCAGGGGTTTTCGAGATCGTCCAAGCGGCGTTTCCAGGCTCTCGAACGAGGCCGCCGCGAAATCGTTCAAGGATTCACACCAGAGCTCGTGAGGAGCGTGCCCTGTGTCCATGCATCGACACAGGGAGCTCCGCTCATGTCCACCACCACACCCACGCAGACCGGTCTGCTGGAAGCACTCCGCACCGAGTGGTCGGGATCTCTCACCGACCGCGAACACGACTTCGCCGGCATCGGCATCCGGTCCTGCAGCGAGCTCGAGCTCGAGCTAAAGGCGGCAGCCGGCCGCGAGCAGGACCGTCTGCTGCACGCGCTGCTCACTGCCGGCCACGATGGCGATGCCCTCGCCGAGCGGGTGGCGCTGCAGCACATGCTCCCGAAGGCCGTGCACCTGGCTCGCACCTGCCGCGGCCTGCGTGCTCTCACCCTCAGCGACCACACCCCCGTCGACGCGGTCTCGACGGCGATCGGCGCGATGTGGGAGTCGATCCGCCGCTACCCGCTCAACCGGGTTGAGAAGGTCAAGGCGAACATCGGCATGGACGCGCTGCTCATCGTGAACAAGTCGATGAGCCCGGGCGACCCCAGCGAGCACGTCACCGAGGACGTCTACCTCGAGCAGGCGCTGCAAGAGCAGGGCAAGTCCGCGACGATCGAGCCGGAGTGGGGCGACGACACGTTCCACGATCTCGTCACGGTCCTCACCTGGGCGATCGACACCGAGGCGCTCACACCCGAGGACGTCCGCCTGCTCGCCCGCTTCGACCTCGGCGAGTTGCACGAGCGTGACGAGCTGGCCGAGGACCTCGGCATCGGCCGCGCGAGCCTGACCCGCCGCGTCTACCGGATCCGCGTCAAGCTCATGGAGGCCGTTCAGGCCCACATCCGCGAGAACGGCACCTGGGAGTGAAGCCCCAAGCGGCTATCTGAGGGCCTCAAACCCTCCGGAGTGGCAATGCAGCCGGACGCACTCGTTAGGCGCTTACAGCCCCCGTCGGCGCCCTCTCCCCGATGCATAGACGTCGATGGGCCCCACCGAAATCTGGTGGAGGGCCCTTCGTCGTTTAGGACGGGAGCGGTCAGAGGCCGACCGAGCGGCGCAGGTCGGCTTCCGTGGTGCCCTGCAGCTCGTCGACGCGGGAGAGCAGCAGGTCGATGGCGACGCGGATCAGCGTGTTCTCCGTGATCCGCGGGGCCGGGCCGGTCTTCGCCTTGTTCAGGCGGCGGGCATGGGCGGTGAGCTCGCCGATCTGGCCCTCGCGCAGTCGGGTCTCCTTCCGCTCGAGGGCGAGGTAGCCGGCCTCGTCCTCGTCCGCGGAAGCCACGGCCGATCGGCGCGGAGCCTTGGGCTGGCTGGCCGGCGGGGTGACGACCTCCACGACGGGCGAGGACTCCGCCTCTGCCTGCTCGCCGACGGGCGCCTCCTCGGTCTGGCGGTTGCGGGCCAGCATCCGCTTCGGGTCGACGCGGCGGGTCGCGAGGTTCGCGATGCCGCGGGATGGCGTGTCGCTCATGCGCTTGCTCCTTCCAGCACGGTGCTCTCCGCCTCGAGGAGGCGGTCGTTGATCTCCTGTGCGATCGTCTGCAGGTCGTCGGCGACGGATCCGGCGGTCGCGCTCGTCAGCTGCTTGTTCTTCAGCTCGCCGCTGCGGATCTTCCACCAGGCGATGCCGGCCTTCGCCTCCTGCTTCGCGCGCTCGTCGAGCTCGTGAACGAGCAGCCCGGCGCGGCCGGACTGGCTGGCCACTGCCTCGCTGTGCCGGATGGACTGGGTGAAGACGATCTCGCGACCGATTCCGCCCTCCTCCCCCACCCCGAACATCGCATCCAGGTCGGCACGCGCGTCACGCTCGGCGTTCTTCATCACGACCGTGCCGTCCTTTCGCTCGGACGCCGTGCCCACCGCAAAGAGCACGACGCCGAGGAGGTCGATCGCGCGGTTCACGTCGAGGACCTGGTCGATGCGTTCGGCGACCTTCGCGACGCCCTTGATGTCCTTGGCTCCGGTCCTGGTCGGCACAAGAACCCAGCGTGCAGCGGCGAGAGCCGCGAGCTGCAGGACGCCGTCACCAGGCGGGCAGTCGAGGAAGATGAAGTCGTAGTCGTCGACGACAGGCGCGAGGATCTTCGCGAGCGCCAGCTTGGCGTTCTTCGCGTCGCTGCCCATCTTCGAGCTCAGCACCGCGGTGACGTTGTGAAGGGCGCTGCCGCCGGTCCAGACGTCGAGGTTCTCGCGGATGTTCGTGATCCCGTCGACCTTGCCGCCGAACATCAGGGCCTTGGCCAGGGACTCCCCCTGGTCGTTGCGCTCGTTGTCCGCGTACCCGAGGTCATCCTCGAGGTTGCCCTGCGGGTCGAGGTCGACCAGCAGCACTCGAGCGCCCGACAGGGCGAGATAGCCACCGATGTTCGCGGTGATCGTCGTCTTCCCAACACCTCCCTTGAGGCTCTCGACGGCGATGACTCGTCCGAACGAATCCCGGTCGATCGTGGGCTCCGTAGCTGCCATGTCTGTTCCCTCTCAGGTCGAACCAACTCTGTAAGTCCGGAACTTCCGGAGTCTGCAAGCTTCGGGTTGCCGCCCTACTTACAGACTTCCGAACTCCCGATCTTCCAGACCTACAGACTGCGTAAGTTCCAAACTTCGGATGTTCGGTAGTTGCAGAGTAACAGACTTCGGAACTTCGGCAACTACAGAGTTCGGAACTACCAGACTTCCATACTCTGTATGTTCGGCTCTTCCAGACTTCGGGACTCCGGGAATTCGGAACTCAGGGGTGGGGGGGGTATGTGAGAGCGTTGTTGGCACACTCAGCTGTCGCCTTAGCTGACCCTCCATGTATATAGCCCAGTCCAGCATGCTATTTAGCATATTCTGCCGCCTTCTTGGCGTCTTGTTGGCATCTTGTTTGCGCGTGCATTGCGTACCATTTGCGTCTGACTGCCATGTTGCTTGCGCGTGATTGGTGTTATCATGCCGTCATGCAGCAATCATCTGGGCAAGTAGTGAATGGATGCGAGGTGGCGCGGTGATGGCGACGGACGACGTCGGCGCAGCTGACACCTCGAAGGACGAGCGCGCAGTGAAGCCTGGGCGTGCTGACAAGGGCGTGCAGGTGACGCTGGAACAGCCCGTCATGGACATGCTCACCGAGTACAAGGCGCGCACCGAGATGTCGCACCCGAACATCCTGTTCGATGCGCTCGAGTTCAGCTACGACGAGCTACCGAGCCTGATCAAGGACCGAGCGACGCGGCTCGAGCCCGATCGGAAGAAGCTCTTCGAGCGTCCGTCGTCGCCGGCCAAGCACGAGGACGTCGCGACGGAGACCTTCGTGGTGCGCATGACGCAGGCCAACAAAGACGTCATCGAAGACATGTGGAAGCAGCTCGAGGCTCCTAGCCGGACCGCGATGCTCGCGGCCGCGTACAAGCACTACCTGACCGCGATGACCAAGACCGATGACCCCGAGCGGAAACGTTCGAAGTAAACCCAACGAAGCAACCCGGAGGAGAGCAGCGATGAGCGACACAGCAGTGAAGGAGAAGCAGGGGCGGCGCCGGGGGGAGAAGCCGACGCAGGAATCGGCCTCACCGGCGGTGCTGCCGCCGACGAAGAGCCGCCGGCGGCCGATGCTGATCGCGGCCGGGATCGCCCTGGCCGTCGTGGGCGGGCTCGGCTCCTGGTACTTCTTCACCACGGTGGGGAACACCACCACGGTGCTGACGGTGAACAAGGACATCCCTCGGGGGCAGCAGATCACGGCGCAGGATCTCGGGACGCTGCAGATCTCGGGGGACCAGGCGACGAACGCGCTGAAGGCCACCCAGACGAAGGAAGCCATCGGTGATGTCGCCATGGTCGACCTGCCCGCAGGCACTCTGGTGACCTCAACCAACGTGGGCGACAGCCTGGTGGTCGCGGACGGAAAGAGCCTCGTTGGTGTGGCTCTAACCGCAGCCCAGATGCCGAGCCAGACGCTCGTCGCCGGGGACAAGGTCCGTCTTGTCGACACTCCCATCGCGCAAGGCGAGCCACCCGCGACGACGCCGCAGACGTTCACCGCGACGGTGTTCTCTGTGCGTGAGGACGCGCAAAACAGCCGGTGGATCGTGGATCTGCTCGTCTCGCCGGAGAGGGCGCCAGACATCGCTGCTCGTGCCGCCACGGGTCGTGTAGCGCTCGTGCTCGATTCGGGGGAGTGACCGTGGCTATCGTCTACCTGACCAGCGTCGCCGGTTCGCCCGGTGTCACAACGGCAAGCGTGGGTCTGGCACTGTCGTGGCCGCGGCCCGTGGTGCTCGTCGAGGCTGACATCTCCAAGCCCTCGGGGATCCTGCCCGGCTACCTCCGCGGCCAGATGGATCACTCTCGCGGACTTACCCCTCTTTCTGTCCAGCACCAGAGGGGCCAGCTGACCCCTCGAGCCGTCTGGGAGCAGAGCGTGCAGCTTGGTGAGGACCGGTTCCTCGTCCCTGGGTTCTCCAACATCGTTGCCGCTGCAGGCGCCGGGGCATCGTTCTGGAACACCCTCGGCAGCACCCTCTCCGCGATCGCCGGGCAGGGCGCTGACGTCCTGATCGACGGCGGCCGGTTCGGTATCCGCGACGATCGCACCGCTCTGATGCAACTGGCAGACATGGTCGCCCTCGTGGCGCACCCCGTAATGCCTGACGTCGCTACGGTGCGTGCTCGTCGACTCGATCTCAGTGAGGCCCTGGCACACGTCGGGCACGACGACTGGCTTGGCCTGCTGCTCGTCGACGCGCACGACGAGGCATTCCGCGACGGCGAGGTCTCCAAGGCTGTGCAGCTGCCCGTGCTCGGTCGCCTGGCCAATGACCCGCGTACCGCCGCGGTGTTCTCCGTCGGCGCCGAACCGACCCCGAAGACCAAGAAGAGCGCACTGTCGCGGGATCTCACCCTCCTGCCCAACGTGCTCGAGCAGGCAATCCGTGAGCGCCGCGACAAGCTGGGCGCGATTCCCTTCGAGGAAGTGAACGCATGAGCAACGACTTCGACATCACCCGGCTGCCGTTCTTCAACGACGTCGCCCCGGACGCGATCGAGATCCCTGACGCACCGCCGGCGACCGGCCCCGCGCAGCACCTGCTCGCCGCGGCTGGCGGACAGCCAACGTCCGCCACTGAGATGTTTCCGGTTCCCGAGCCTGAGACGCCGGCGACGTTCAAGCGCCGCGCGGTGCAGAAGGTGGACGCGACCCGCGCCTACGAGCTGTCCCGCAGGCTCGACTGGGACGTGATCACGCGGCTGCGCGGCGAGGTCTCCGACATGCTGACCGCATCGGAGCAGGCGCGTGGCGGGATGTCCGACGCGGACCGGCATGAGGTCGCTCGCGCGCACATCGCCGAGGTGACCGCCCGCCATGTCGACGACATGGTCACGCACGCCGGCGAGAAGGGCGCGTGGGACGAGGAGACGATCGGTGCAGCGCAGCGCGCCGTCTTCGACAGCCTGTTCCGCCTCGGCCGGCTGCAGCCGCTCGTGGATCTCCCCGAGGTCGAGAACATCGACATCTACGGGTACGACAACGTGTGGGTCAGTTATGCCGACGGCCGCATGATCCGTCACGATCCGGTCGCGACTAGCGACGCGGATCTCGTTCGCGAGATCCAGTTCCTCGCGGCCCGTGGGGGAGAGGACGGCCGCTCGTTCACCACGACGAGCCCGATCCTCGACATGGACCTCCCCGGCGGGGCCCGTCTCGCCGCGGTGCACACGCCGATCAGCCCGCGCCCCAAGGCTGTGATCCGTCTGCACCGCTTCGTCGACATCCTCCTCGAGCACCTGGTGGAGCAGGGCACCCTCACGCAGGGCGCCGCCGATTTCCTCGCCGCCGCGATCGCCGCAGGACGCTCCCTCGTGGTCGTCGGAAACCCCGGTGCCGGCAAGACGACCCTGCTGCGCGCACTGGCGAACGTGATGGATCCGCTCGAGAAGGTCGTGACAATCGAGAAGGAGCGCGAGCTCTACCTCGACCGGATGGGCGATCGCCACCAGATCGTGACGCCGCTGCAGTACCGGCCGGGTCAGGGCGAGCGTCTTCCCGACGGCAGCCGGCCCGGCGAGATCACCCTGATCGACTGCCTCGAGGAAGCTCTCCGCCTCGACGCGCAACGCATCTTCGTGGGTGAGGTACGCGGCGGTGAGATCGACGCGATGTTCCAGGCCATGCAAGCCGGTGTCGGGTCGCTGAGCACTCTGCACGCGAACGGGACGACGGACGCGATCGAGCGTATGGCGACCCTGACGCAGAAGAACCTGGGCACCACCGACACCTACGCCTACCGGCAGATCGCCCGCCACATCGACCTGATCGTGATGATCAAGCGCGTCGTCTACAAGGACCCCGAGACCAGTGCCCGCCGCATCCGCCGCGTGGTCACCGACATCAGCGAGGTACAGCCCGGCGAGGCCGTTGACGGTGCTCGGCCGATCGCCGCCCCGATCTTCCAGGCGCACCCGCGCACCTTCGAGCTCGGCCGCGGCGACGGACGCCCCACCCCGGAGCTGCTTGAGGACCTCAAGCACGCCGGCTTCGATCCGCGGATCCTGCTGAGGGAGGACGACGCAGCATGAACGGCGCACTCGCAGCACTCGCCACCACGATCGGCATCCTCGGCCTGCTCGTCATCGTGCTCGGGTTCCTCCCCGCCCCCGTGCCGCAGGGCCCGAAACCGCCGAGCCGGCTGCAGATCGCGTTCCTCGAGGCGCGTGGCCGCTTCGGCAAGCAGCGCATGATGATCGCCGGCGCCGGCTTCATCGGCGGCATCATCCTGTGGCTGGTCACCGGCTGGATCGTGTGGATCGCGATTGTGCCGCTCGCCGCGGTGGGCGTGCCTTGGCTGCTCGGCAACGGGGGAGAGCAGCGCAAGCTCGATCGCCTTGAGGGGCTCGAGACGTGGACCCGTGGCCTGGCCGGCCTCACGGTCGCCGGATCCAGTCTCGAGCAGACGATCATCGCGTCCGTGAACAGCTCGCCCGACTCCATCCGTGACGAGGTCGCCCTCCTCGCCGCTCGACTCAACGCGCGCTGGCCGACTCGCTCCGCGCTGCGGAAGTTCGCCGACGATCTGGCCGATCCCACAGGAGACCTCATCGTCGCGCACCTGCTCCTCGCCGAGCGGGTCCGAGGCGCTGGCCTCGCCAACGCGCTCGAGGACCTCGCGCAGAGCATCGCCGAAGAGGTCGGCGTGCGCCGCAAGATCGAGGCCGACCGCGCCAAGCCCCGTCAGGCGATCCGGATCACCACGATCGCCACAGTCGTCCTCATCGGCATGATGCCCTTCGTCAGCCAGTTCATGGCTCCCTACAAGACGCCCCTCGGGCAGCTAATCCTGGCGGTCCTGATCACACTGGACGTCGTCATGCTGCTCTGGCTGAAGAAGATAACAGCGGGCAAGCCGACTCCGCGGATCCTCGCGGATCTCTCCGACTCAAAGGGGGCATTGTGAACCCGCTTCTGTTCCTCATCCCCGGCGTGATCGTCGGCATTGGCCTCGCCATGGCGATCGCCGGGATCATGCCGCAGCGCCCCGCGCTGAGCGCGGCTCTCGCTCGGCTCGGCAACACCACTCCCGTCGAGCAGACCACCGGTCAATCGCTCGAGGTGCGCGTCGGCACGTGGGTGCACCGGCAGCTCCCCACCGACGTCCGGTTCCTCACGATTCCGACGACAGACCTCGCACTGATCGGCATGCCGGTCACGAAGTACCTCTACGACAAGGTCCTCCTCGCCTGCGTCGGGCTCGTCGCTCCGCTCCTCTTCGGCCTCGTGATGCAGGCCGCCGGTATCCTCCCGGTCTGGCTGTCCGGGATCCTCGGCATCCCCCTCGCGATCGCCCTCTGGTTCGCACCTGACCAGGAGATCAGGAGCAAGGCACGCGACGCACGCGAGGAGTTCTCCCGTTCGATCGCCGTCTACCTCGAGCTCGTCGCAGCCGAGCGTCGACGAGGCGCCCCAGCCGGCCGCGCGCTGACCAGCGCTGCCGAGGTCGGTAGCACCTGGGTGTTCACCCGACTCCGTCAGGAACTCAACCGCGCCAACTACGCAGGCGTCGCACCCTGGGATGCGCTCACCACGTTCAGCGCCGAGATCGGCGTACCCGAGCTCGCTGACGTCGGCAAGATCGTGAAACTCGCAGGAGAGGAGGGTGCTAGCACATATGAGACACTGAGGGCGCGGGGGAAGTCACTCCGCGTGCAGCTGCTCAACAACGAACACACGAAAGCAAATGAGGCATCAGAGCGCATGGTTCTCCCCGTGGTGGGATCGGCAGGCGTCTTCGTGCTGATCATCCTCACCCCGCTTCTGATGAATCTCTTCACCGCCTGATGTCCGATTTCCGATGGTTCTCGTACCTATGGTCAACAGCACACACAGATTGGAGCTCCCATGAGCACTCTCAGCCGTCAATTCCTCTCCGGCATCCGCGACCGGTACACCGCACTGAAGGCGACCGATGATCGGGGGCTTCAGACGATCGAGTGGATCGGCCTCGTCGTCCTCGTCCTCGGTCTCGTCGCCCTTGTCGCGGTCGCGGTGACCGCATACGTCAACTCCCAGATCGCCCAGATCCCCGGCTGATCATGTCCGGCCGCACCCTGCTCCGCTTTCACCGTACGTCACCGACGTGCGGTGAAAGCGAGCGCGGATCGGCCTCAGTGGAGGCGATCGTAGCCATCCCCGTGGTGCTCCTGATCATCTTCGGAATCATCCAAGGCGTCGTCGTGCTGCAGGCAAACAACCTCGCGCAGGTCGCGGCATCCAGCGCCTACGAGACCGCTCGCCTCTACGACGCAACGACCGAGGACGGGATCGCACAGGGCAACGCGACCCTGTCCCAGGCAGGGACCACACTGAGCGGAACGGAAGTGACCGTGCAGCGCACAGCGGAAACAGTGACCGTCACCGTCACCGGCATCGCACCCTCCCTGCTCCCCGGAGTCCCGATCCCGATCTCCCGCACCATCATTGGCCCAACCGAGAAGTGGGTCGGATGATGACCAAGGTCCGTGTCGCCCTCCGACGACTTCTCCGCACCCGCGACGACGGCAGCATGAGCATTGAGCTCGTCGCGCTCGCGCCCGTATTTGTGCTGCTCATCCTGTTCCTCATCGCCGTCGGCCGCATCGCGCTCGCCGGTGACGCAGCTCAGGCCGCGGCAAACGCTGCAGCGCGGGAGGCTTCGCTCTCGCGGACCACGGCAGAAGCCCAGCAGGATGCGAACGCAGCCGCTCAGGCGTCGATGGCCCAGAGCGGCTACTCATGCAACACGCTGACCGTGAACATCGACGACAGCGGACTCAACGTCCCCCTGGGACAGGTGGGCACCGTCTCGAGCACCATCACCTGCACTCTCAATCTCTCCGACATCGCCCTTCCCGGTCTCCCCGGCTCCTGGACGATGGAGAGGGATGCATCTTCCCCCGTCGACGCATACCGGGAGCGGCCATGAGCATCACCAAACTCCACCGGACCATCGCCCGACTGCACAGTGACGAACGAGGCTCGATCTCGGTCATCGTGATCGGCTGCGTCGTGTTCCTCGTCCTGATCGTGGGCCTCGTTGTCGACAGCTCAGGCAAGTATCAGGCGAGTCAAGACGCGCAGATGACCGCTGCGTCGGCTGCCCGAGCCGGCACCAACGCCCTCGCAGGCCAGGCCGTCGTCGACGGGACGCTGCAGCTCAACGGCAGCGCAGCCCAGGTCGCGGCGCAGAACTACCTCACCGCAGCCGGACTCGAAGGCACGGTTTCTGTCGTCGGCGACACCATCACAGTTAGCGTCGAAGACACGTACACCACCCGATTTCTCTCAATCATCGGGATCAACAGCCTTCCGGTCGGCGCGACGAGCTCGGCCCGGATCATCACACAGTAGGAGCTCCCCATGACCAGCAAGCGCATCATCACCGCACTCACGGCCGTCGCCCTCACTGGCCTGCTCCTCACCGGATGCACCTCGACCACCGGCCCGACCCCGAACCCGTCGACGGCCTCGCCGACGCCCACTGCCACCGCGCCGACTTCAATCACCGGCGAAGCGCCCAAGGACGAGGACGAGGCGATCGACAAGGCAAAGGCCACGATCACACTGTTGCTCGACGTGTGGGAGCAGGTCGATGCTACGGGTGGAAACAGCCCCGAGCTGTTCGACGTTGTCGCCACCGGCCGCATGCTGAGTCGGGTTCAGGAGGACGCTTCAAGGACTGCAAACGGTCCGATCCTGAACGAGGACGGCGAGAGCATCGAAGGTCAGGCGACCGTCCAAGGTCGGATCGACTTCGAGCCGACGACTGCGTACGGCCAGGAGTACGAAGGCATTGCCAACGGCCTCGTCATCGTTCCCGGCTGCCAGGATGCCTCCGGGCGCATCACCACAACAGCCGACGGCAAGCCCGCGATGCAGAACCCGAACCCGCGCAACGAAGTTGAGTTCCACGTCATCTACGACGCCGAGACCAAGACCTGGCTCGTCAACGATCGAATCGACTTGGGGACCACATGCTGAGACGAGGAATCGCAGCTCTCGCCGCCGTCATCGCCCTCATCGCGGCCTCTCTCGTCGCCGCTGTACCCGCACAGGGTGCCAACGGCGTCTACTGCGATGCGGACAACAGGTGCTACCTCACGATCTCGATGCCTTCGGATCCTGCCCCGAACCCTGACAGCAATGGGTGGACTGCCGGCGCACCAACTTGCTACTACGAGAACTCGCAGTCCGGTCTCCTGCAGCTGGGCTGGACGGACGACCAGATCCGCGTCTTCGACGGCGGCAACTACCAGCGCTTCTACGCGATCATCGACTGCGGCGGTTCGACGAGCTACTGGTCGAACGTGCGCCAGTGCTACGTCTTCATGAAGGACGGGGTCTGGCCGGCACGCCCACCTGGATACTCGCCCGAGGCCGGCTACTACGGCTGCATCATGTTTAACCCGACACCCGGCGGCTCTCCGGGCCTGGGTCAGGAAAGCCAGTTTTGGAGCGAGACGGTGCCCCCGGGACTGCAGGTGCTCACTCCGGGTCGCGCTGCTGCGCAGCTCATCGCAACCTTCCAGCTTCGCGGCGTCGACATCGGCATGGCCCCGCAGGTGAATCCCGCCTGGGGCCACCGCCGCAGCTATGTCGGCATCCCCGTCTGGCTGTGGGTCGATAACCCCCAGCCGTTGACCTGGGGCCCCTACACCGAGACCGCGACGCTGGGCGGGCAGACGATCACCGCGACCGCGCAGGTGACCGGCATCCGCTGGAACATGGGCGATGGCCGCGAGGTCGTCTGCGGCAACACCGGCACCGCCTACTCGATCGGCTACGGACTCACCGACAGCCCGACCTGCTCACACCGCTATGACCGGACCTCGCAGAACCAGCCCGGCGATCGGTACACCGTGACCGCGACGAGCCAGTGGTCGGTCACATGGACGTCGCTCTCCGGAGCCAACGGCACCGTCAACCTCACGACCTCGAGCTCGACCCAGCTGGAAATCAACGAGATCCAGTCGGTGAACGTCAAACCCACCACGCCGAACGGCTGAGGAGAAACACCATGAAGCGCGTACTCGGAGGCCTTGCCTCTCTGGTCGTCCTGATCGGGCTGCTGGTGGGGATCCCCGCCGCGCTCGTGTTCCTCGCCGGGAACCCGTTCCCCACCGGGGACGAGATCTCGCGCGTCCTGTCCGGGCCTGATGTGGGCGGGGTGTTCCTCGTCGGGACGGTGCTCCCGCTGATCGGCTGGCTCGCGTGGCTGTCGATGGCGATCGCGATCCTCGTCGAGATCCCCGCGCAGATCCGGCGGATGCCGGCACCGAAGCTCCCGGGCCTGGGTCTGCAGCAGAAGGGAGCTTCCGTCCTGGTCGGCGCGATCGTGGCAATGGTCACGATCGGCGGTGGCGCCACCGCGGCGACCGCGGCCGAGAGCCCCGCAGCTCCGGCCACGGTCATGTCGCAGTCGTTCGTGCAGACGTCGACGGCCTCGGCCGACGCAAGCTCGCACGTCGACGAGGCGGCACCCGCGCCGGCCGTGCAGCAGCAGACCGGTCCGACGTACACCGTGCAGGACGGCGACTCGCTGTGGCAGATCGCCGAGACGCACCTCGGGCAGGGTGAGCGGTGGCAGGAGATCGCCGATCTCAACTACGGGGTCGAGCAGGCGGACGGGTGGGCGTTGGACGGCCAGCACTGGCTGAACGCCGGATGGGTGCTGAAGCTGCCCGCGGATGCCGCAGCGGCCGCCGCCGACACGGCTCCTGCAGCGACGGCGGAGCAGCGCACCGTGGTGGCGGGCGACACGCTCTGGGACATCGCTGAGGATGCCACCGGGAGCGGGGAGAACTACCACGCGATCTTCGAAGCGTCCAAGGACACCGTCCAGACCACAGGCCACAAGATCACCGACCCGAACCTGATCTACCCGGGCGACGTCGTCACCATTCCGGGTGCCACCGCCGCGCCCACCGCGGCACCCGCGCCGGTGGAGGAGTCGGCGCCGGCCGCACCGCCGGTCGAGGCGCCCGTCGAGGAGGCTGCACCGTCCGCTGAGGGCGTTCCTGCAGCTGACGCGCCGGCGGCGGATGCCGCGGCGCCGGAGAGCGAGCAGGCGGCGGTCCCGGACCTGTCGGGTCTGGGCCTGGGCACGCCCTCGACCGAGACGCAGACACCGGAGCAGGAAAAGCCGGCGGCTGCGGCCGAGCAGGCATCCGTCGACGAGGGCGATGACTGGATCGACGAGCTGTTCAACGTGCGCACGATCGGCGGGCTCGGCGCGATCGCCGCGGCGGGCTTGCTCACGTTGCTCGGCATCCGCCGGATGAAGCAGCGCCGTCGGCGTCGTCCCGGCCAGCGCATCGCGATGCCGCAGGGCGAGGCCGGGACGATGGAGCTCGAGCTGCGCGCCGTGGAGAACCCGATGGGCATGGAGCACGTCGACCACGCGCTGCGCCACCTGGCCATCTGGGCGCAGGACACCAACAACCAGCTGCCGCAGCTATACGCGCTGCGCCTGTCGGATGCGGAGATCGCCCTCTACCTCGAGGAGCCGTGCGATCTGCCGGCGCCGTTCGCTCCGGTCACCGACGACAAGACCGCGTGGACGGTCGACCCGCAGCAGCTGCCCGAGCTCGAGCGCATCCCCAGCTCGCCGTGGCCGGCGCTGGTCACCATCGGCCAGGACCAGGGCGACGCGCACCTCATGGTCGACCTCGAGCACATCGGAGCCCTGAACCTCACCGGCAGCCCGTCGACGATCTGCGGCGCCCTCACGGGCCTGGCCGTCGAGCTCGCGACGAGCCAATGGGCGGACGACCTGTCGGTCACGCTCGTCGGGATCGCCCCGGGCCTGCCGGCCGCGCTCGACACCGGCCGGATCCGGCACATCGACGACGTCGACGAGCTGATGCGCGTGCTGCGCGCGCAGGCCGCGTCGACGAAGGCCACGCTCGACGAGCTCGGCGTGAACTCGATCGAGGAAGCCCGCTCACTCGGGATGTTCGCCGAGGCATGGACGCCCGAGATCGTCATCCTCGGCGAGATGCCCGACGAGGCCACGAAGGCGGAGATCGCTGACCTGGTCACGCGGGTCCCGCGCGTCGGCGTCGCGGCTATCGCCACCGGTGAGCTCGCAGGGGAGTGGACGCTGCACCTCGCCGACGACAAGACCGCGAACCTGAACATCCCCGCCGCCGGTGCGAGCCTCCCGCTGACCCCGCAGATCGTGAACGAGGACGAGCTGCGCCGGATCATGGAGCTGTTCGCCACCACGGAGGAGGCGCCCACGCAGGCCTCCGCGTACAGCGAGGCGGAGATCTCGCTCGAAGAGATCCCCGCGGCCGCGGCTGTCGAGGAGACCCCGGCCGCGCCGACGGACTGGCGGGCCTCGCTCGGACTCGATGCGATCCCGGCGCCGACCGGCCTGGTCGACGTCGACGAGCACGCCGAGGAGGCTGAGGAGGCCGAGGAGACGCCCGCCGCCGAGGCCGAGCACGCCGAGCCCGCCGAGGCCGTCGTCGACGTGGTCGAAGATCTCGTCGACGAGGAGCCTGCCGCTCCCACCGTCGACGAGATCTTCCCGGCCAACGTCCCGTGGCTGCAGATCCTCGGCCCGGTGACGCTGCACGACGCGCAGGGCCCCGAGCCGCGCACTCCGCAGACCTCGGAGATCAACCGCTCCGCCGTCGTCCGCTCGACCGAGCTGCTCGCCTTCCTCGCGCTCAACCCGGGCGCCTCGGCCATAAGCGTCCACGACGCCCTCTGGCCGGGCAAGCTCGCCACCGGCAAGCAGGCCCAGCAGAACCGCAACGGACTGGCCTCCAAGGCACGCAAGTGGATCGGCGTCTCGGCCGACGAGGAGGAGTGGTTCCCGAAAGTCGGCACCCAGGGCTACCGCCTCCACGAGCTCGTCCGCACCGATTGGGACGTCTGGAAGGAGCTGATCGGCGAGGACCTCTCCAAGACGTCGACGGAGAACCTGATCGCCGCGCTGCGCCTGGTGCAGGGACAGCCGTTCAGCGGCGTCCGCGAGAAGTACTACCGCTGGGCCGAGGTACTCCGCACCGAGATCATCCAGGCGATCGGCGACGCCGCACACGAGCTCGTCACCCGCTCGCTGCGCACCGGCCGCATCGCGGATGCCCGCCTCGCCGCCACCGTCGGCCGCCAGATCGACCCGATCAACGAGACTCTGTGGCGCGACGCGATGCGCGCCGAGTCCTTGGCCGGCGACAAGGATGCCTTCGAGCGCATCGTCAGCCAGCACGAAGACGAGCTCGACAGCTTCGAAGACGGCTACGAGCCCGAGCCCGAGACCGTCGAGCTCATCGACCAGATCCGCGGCCGCCTCACCCTGAGCAACTGACACCGGGAGAACAGATCATGCGAGCCAAGTACCTGACGTCTCGGAGCTATCCGAAGCTCGACATGAAGGTGCCCAGCGCTGCAGACATGTTCTATATGTTCGCCGCGACCGGGGCAGGGGGGACGACCTTCTTCCTCATCCTGATGCCGTTGCTCCCCACACCCGCACTGCAGATCGTGGCGATCGCCGCAGGCGTTGGGTTGGCCTACTTCGTCCGCTACTCGCCGCGGATCGCCCGCCGCACCCGCATCGCACGGGCGTACCGGCGGATCATCAACCACCGCTGATGAGTGCGACCAGCCCTGCCGACGTGTCTCAGACCCGGAACCCGAACCCGGCCATCTGGGCACTCACCGGAGCCGCCGGCGGGGTAACCGCTCTCATCGCCACCGCGATCACCACGATCGCCGACGACCCCCTCCCGATCTTCGAGTGGCTGCTCATCGCCGCAGTGGCCACCATTGGCGCCTGGCTGGCCGTGTACGACTTCCGAGAGCGTCGCCTGCCCAACCGGCTCGTCTGGCCCCTCTACGCCGTGACAGGCGTCCTGGTCGCCTCCTGCGGGCTGGTCACCGGCGACCTCGGCCGCGTGGGCTTCGCTCTCCTCGCCGGCGTGACGCTGTGGGCGATCTACTTCGTCCTCGGACTCCTCGGAGCCGTCGCCTTCGGTGACGTCAAGCTCGCCGGGGCCCTCGCGCTCACCCTCGGCTGGTGGGGCATCGTCCCCGCCCTCCTCGGCGCCGCAGCCGCCTACATCCTGGCTCTCCCGCACGCAGTGATCCACGCCACCGGCCGCCGCGGCCGCCAGATCCCCTTTGGGCCCTACATGGTCGCCGGCACCGTCGCCGTTGCCCTCTGGCAGATCCTCGCCACACCTCGCTGAAACGGAGCGTGATCCAGATGAGCTATCTCCCCGACGTGACAATCTCCCACGAGCACTACCGGCTGGTTTCCGAGTTCAATAAGTCCTCACGCGGCGCTCGGTTTGCTGGTCGGCTAGGAGGGTGAACCCACGCGCCGGTGTGGCGGATCCGCTACACCGGCGGCTACCACCGGACGGATACCGTCGAGCTGGTGTTGACAGCGTCGTTGGAAGTCGTGGTGCTCCGGTAGAGGGCCCTGTCGAAGCAAGACGGCGATGCTCCACAGCAGGTGGTAGAGGTCGGCGGGAGTGAGGTCGGCTCGCACGGATCCTTGCGACTGCGCTTCGTCCAACAGCTGGCATGCGAGTTCGGCGGCGCGGCGGCACAGGGCCTGCACCTTTGCCGAGTCGGGGCAGACCTTGGCCAGCACGTCGCAGACCATGGGGTCCTCATACTCGAGTTGCCACATCCCGGTGAGGTAGGCGTTCAGGCGCCGGCCTGGGTCCTGGATCGCCGTGACGGCATCGAACACACCTTGGAAGCGGTGTTCGATCTCCGCCTCGACCACGGCGTCGACGAGGCCCGCCCGGCTCGCGAAGCGGTGATAGATCGTCCCCTTGCTCACACCTGCCTGCGTGGCAATCTCGTCGAGAGACGTGCTCATTCCGTTTCGGCGGAACACAACGGTCGCGGCATCACGGATCCGCTCCCGGTTGCGCAGCGCATCTGCTCTCACCATGCCCGCAATCCTATTTGACGGATACGTCAAGTTCCGTCTACCGTTCAACTTGACTCTTTAGACAAGTTATCCAGGAGGCACCATGAACTCGTCCGTCCACGGCCCGGTCCCCGAGCCTGACACGTCGCACGCCACTCCCGCCGCGGCGATCTTCTTCCGGCGGTTCTTCGAGGCGAAGTCGCAGGTCGGCGGCGGTGGCCACGAGGCGTGGATGGAGTTGTTCGACCCTGAGCGGGCTCGCTTCCGTGACGCTGTTCTGGGCTTCGGGATGGGCAACCCCGGGATGTCCGGCGCGGAACAGGATTTCGCCTCCAGCTTCGGCCCGAACTCGCGCGCGGACCTGTTGCGGGTCCTCGGGGACGAGCACAGCGCGGTGGTGTTCTCCTACGACACGCATGACATGTTCGGGGCGGAGATCTGGGCGGCCTCCGCCATCGATGTCAGTGGGGGACGTGTCCTCCGGAACGTGGACTACTGGGACGGCCGTCTGCATCCGGTCAGTGCGATGCGCGCGCCGGAGTCTCATTTCGATACCCAGCTGGCGGAGGACGCGGTGGTGGACTCGAGCGACTCAACGATCACGCGCGTCGCCCGCGGACTGGGGGACGCTCTCGCTGCCGGCGACGCGGCCACGGCCGCAGATCTCCTTTCACCCGTGGCCATCTGGGAGGACCAGACGCTTCGCACCCGTGTCGAGGGCCGTCGAGCGATCGAACGCTACCTCCAGCGCTCGATCGCCTCACTTCCCTACGGTGCCGGTTCGTCGGTGCGTCACGTGCTCGGCTTCTCCCGTGGAGGCGGGTACGAGTGGCGCGCCGGCTCGTCGTCCGTGCCCCAGGGCATCACCGGTCTGGAACTCAACGCGGACGGTCTCGTCACCCGTCTGACGGCGCTGTGGGATGGTGCGCGGATGGAGACACCTTCGCTCCAGCGGCTCGCGCTGCTCGCGCTGGAGAGCGAGCCGATTTCCTGAGGCTCTGCACAACGCGAGATCCAGCGCGAGCTTCAGGCCCCCTCGAGTCGATCGACGGGGCCGAGGAGAATTCGTCGGTCATGGGGAATACCCTAGGGGGGTAGGGGTGTTAGTGTGAGTCGATGCCCAATCAGGGCGCTCCACACTGACGGAAGGAAACCCATCATGGCCACCAGCGAGTACCAGGTCACCGGCATGACGTGCGGACACTGTGAGATGTCCATCCGCGAAGAGGTCTCCCAGATCCCCGGGGTCGACGAGATCCAGGTGAGCGCTCAGACCGGCAAGCTCGTCGTCTCTTCCACCAGCGATCTCGATGACGCCGCTGTGCTGGCCGCTGTCGACGAGGCCGGCTACTCGGCGGTGCGCGCCTGATGAACGCTGCGGGACGACTCAGCCTGTACGGCGCCGGCGTCGTCGTGGCCTTCGGCGCAGCGTTCGGCATCGCGGCAGCTGTCGTCCCGGACAGCGCCGTCGCCAACTGGACGGCCGCCGCCAGCGACAGCTCGATGGCCGACCACGCCGGCATGACCGACACGGACACCACCGCGACCGCGACCATCCCCGGCGTCTCCCTCTCCGGCTACGGATACGAACTCAGCCCGATCACCGCGCCAACCGGCGCGGGCGAGACCGGCGAGTTCAGCTTCCAGATCCTGGACGCGGACGGGACGCCGCTGACCGCCTACGAGACCACGCACGAGAAGGACCTGCATCTGATCGCGGTGCGCACCGACGGAACCCAGTTCCGGCACGTGCACCCCACGTTCGATGAGGCCACCGGCACCTGGTCGACATCGTGGGAGTGGGCCGAGGCCGGCACCTACCGGATCTACGCGGACTTCGTGCCGGACGTGACCGACGGCCCCGACAAAGTCACCCTGACCCGGACGGTCGACGTCGCGGGGGAGTTCACCCCGGACCCGGCGACTGCCACCTCCACGACCAGCGAGGTCGATGGGTACACGGTCACCCTTGACGGGGACCTGACCGCGGGGGAGAGCTCCGAGCTGACCCTGTCGGTCGCCCGCGAAGGGCAGCCGGTCACCACCCTGCAGCCGTACCTGGGCGCCTTCGGGCACCTGGTCGCGCTGCGCGACGGCGACCTGGCCTACCTGCACGTGCACGCCGAAGGCGACGAACCGCAGGACGGCGACACCGCCGGACCCGACATCCGGTTCGCGGCCGAGGCCCCCACCGCCGGCCGGTACCTGCTCTACCTCGACTTCCAGGTCGACGGGCAGGTCCACACCGCCGAGTTCGTCGTCGACGCCGGTCACAGCACCGGCGGCACGGACACGGACGACACACACAGCGACACGGGCGACGGTCACTGACCGCCCCGCGGTGATCTGAGAGAAGAAGGAACACCATGAGCACCACAGCCCCCGCAGGCTCGACCGCGGACTCCGCGGTCGAACTCCAGATCGGCGGGATGACCTGCGCGTCCTGCGCGATGCGGATCGAGAAGAAGCTGAACAAGCTCGACGGCGTCGCCGCGACGGTGAACTACGCCACCGAGAAGGCGAAGGTCACCGTGCCCGCCGGGTACGACCCGGCGCTGCTGATCGCCGAGGTCGAGAAGACCGGCTACAGCGCCGCGCTCCCGGCCCCCAAGAAGGCCAAGAACGACACTAGCCAGGGTGGGGACGCGGACGACGCCGACCCGGAGCTCACGTCGCTGCGCAACCGGCTGATCGTCTCGATCATTCTCAGCGTCCCGGTCATCGCCATGGCGATGGTCCCTGCGCTGCAGTTCACCTACTGGCAGTGGGCGTCTCTCGCGCTGGCCGCGCCGGTGATCGTGTGGGCGGCGTTCCCGTTCCACAAGGCCGCCTGGGCGAACCTGCGCCACGGTGCGGCGACGATGGACACGCTCATCTCGATGGGCACCACCGCCGCGTTCCTGTGGTCGCTGTACGCCCTGTTCTTCGGCACCGCCGGCGTCCCCGGCATGACGCACCCGTTCGAGCTGACCCTCGCCCCCTCCGACGGGGCGGCGAACATCTACCTCGAGGTCGCCGCCGGGGTGACGATGTTCATCCTCGCCGGCCGATACTTCGAGAAGCGGTCCAAGCGGCAGGCAGGAGCGGCGCTGCGCGCGCTGCTCGAGCTCGGCGCGAAGGAGGTCGCAGTCCTGCGCGATGGGGTGGAGACGAAGATCTCCGTCGACGAGCTGCAGGTCGGGGACGAGTTCGTCGTCCGCCCGGGCGAGAAGATCGCCACCGACGGGGTCGTCGTCTCCGGCACCTCCGCCGTCGACGCGTCCATGCTCACCGGCGAATCCGTGCCGGTCGAGGTCGGCGAGGGTGACCCGGTCACCGGCGCCACCGTGAACGCGGGCGGCCGCCTGGTCATCCGCGCCACCCGGGTCGGCTCCGACACGCAGCTGGCCCAGATGGCCAAGCTCGTCGAGGACGCCCAGACCGGCAAGGCCGAGGTGCAGCGCCTGGCCGACAAGATCTCCGGCGTGTTCGTGCCGATCGCGATCCTCATCGCAGTGATCGCGCTCGGTGCCTGGTGGGGGGCGGGCTTCCCGATCTCCGCCGCATTCACCGCCGCCGTCGCCGTCCTCGTGATCGCCTGCCCCTGCGCCCTGGGTCTGGCGACCCCGACCGCGCTGCTGGTCGGCACCGGCCGCGGCGCGCAGATGGGCATCCTGATCAAGGGCCCGGAGGTGCTGGAGTCCACCCGCAAGGTCGACACCGTGGTGCTGGACAAGACCGGCACCGTCACCACCGGCAAGATGACCCTGGTCGACGTGGTCACCGAGCCCGGTGTGGACCGGGACGAACTGCTCCGCCTCGCCGGTGCGCTCGAAGACGCCTCCGAGCACCCCATCGCGCAGGCGATCGCCAAGGGCGCCACCCAGGAAACCGGCAGCACCCTGCCGGCCGTGGAGGGGTTCACCAACCTCGAAGGCAAGGGCGTCCAGGGCGTCGTCGACGGGCACGCGCTGCTCGTGGGCCGGGAGTCTCTGCTGGCCGAGTGGTCGCTGCGCCTGAGCGCCGAGGTCGCCGCCGCGAAGGCGCAGGCCGAGAGCGAGGGCAAGACCGTCGTCGCCGTCGGATGGGACGGTGCCGCCCGCGGCATCCTCGTCGTCGCCGACACCGTCAAGCCGACCAGCAAGGAAGCCATCGCCCAGCTCAAGGCGCTGGGCCTGACCCCGGTGCTGCTCACCGGCGACAACGAGGCGGTCGCCCGCCAGATCGCCGCCGAGGTCGGCATCGACCAGGTCATCGCCGAGGTCATGCCCAAGGACAAGGTCGACGTCGTCACCCGCCTGCAGGGCGAGGGCAAGGTCGTCGCGATGGTCGGAGACGGCGTCAACGACGCCCCCGCGCTCGCGCAGGCCGACCTGGGACTTGCGATGGGCACCGGCACCGATGTCGCGATCGAAGCATCCGACATCACCCTGGTCCGCGGCGACCTGCGCAGCGCAGCCGACGCGATCCGCCTGTCCCGCAAGACCCTGGGCACGATCAAGACCAACCTGTTCTGGGCCTTCGCCTACAACACGGCTGCGATCCCGGTCGCCGCTCTCGGCCTCCTCAACCCGATGCTCGCCGGGGCCGCCATGGCCCTGTCCAGCGTGTTCGTCGTCGGCAACAGCCTGCGCCTGCGCGGATTCAAGAGCATCGCGCGCTGACCGGGCCCACCCGCCAGCGCACCCATCACCCACATCGGAAGGAACACCACCCATGTCCAGCTGTTGCAGCACCAGCGCCCCCGCCCCCGGCGGACGCGAGAACCTCCTCGACGGCACCACCGGCGCTGACATGACGACTTGCCCGGTCATGACCGGCACCCCCGTCAATAAGGCCACCGCCGAGGCCGCCGGCCTGTTCCGCGACTACGAGGGCGAGCGGTACTACTTCTGCTGCGCCGGCTGCGGTCCCGCGTTCGACGCGGACCCGGCCAAGTACGCCGCCGCCATGGCCTGATCCTCACTCCCGGGCCCACACCCACCGTGTGGGCCCGGGACACGGACACCCCACCATGACCATCCCCACACCCGCCGCGGACGGCTACATCACCGACCCGCGCACCTACCGCAACCGGCTCCGCCGCCTCGAGGGACAGCTCCGCGGAATCACCCGCATGATCGAGCAAGAACGCCCCTGCATCGACACCCTCACCCAGATCTCCGCCAGCAAACGCGCACTGGAAGGCGTGGCACTGAGCCTCCTCGACGACCACCTCCGCCACGCGAACGCCACAGGCACCCTCGATGACGAGCTGACGATCACGGCGATGTCCGCGGCTATCGGCCGGCTGATCCAGCCCTGACCCCCTCTCGTTCGCAGCGCTGCGGCCCCGACCCCTCACAGCGGAAGCGAGCTGTACCCATGACCGTTCACCACGTCGTCATCCTCGGTGCCGGGGCCGCAGGTGTCGCCGCCGCACGGGTTCTCTCGCGCCGCGACGGTGTTGCCGTCACCCTCGTCGCCCGCACCGATGAGACCCCCTACATCCGCATGCACATCACAGGCATCGCTTTCGGCCCGACCCTCGCGGAGAGCATCCAGGCGCACCTGCCCGAGATCACTGTCGTCCGCGACACCGTCACCAGTGTCGACCGGTTCACCCGGACGGTTCGGCTGAGCACGGAAGCTCCGCTGTCGTTCGACTCACTCATCGTGGCCACCGGCAGCCACCCCCGCCCGCTGGATCCCGCCCTCCCCGGTGTCGATGATCCCGCCGTCACCCCGAGAACTCTCACCCTGCACACCCTCGACGACGCCGACAGGATCCGGAGCATCCTTACGCACCGGCCCGGCCCGAAACGGGTTGCCGTCTACGGGGGCGGATTCACTGGGGCGGAGACCGTCTCTGCCCTCCGCGAGGCGGGACACCACGCTGCCCTGATCAGCCGTGCCCGCATTCCCGGACAGGCCGCATTCGGCACGCTCCTCGCCGCCCGCATAGCGGACACGCACCGCGGGCGCGTCACGACCTTCCTCGGCCGCACGATCACCGAGCTCCATGACCGCGGCCCCCTGTTGGGAATCACGTTGGACGACACGACCACCCTCTCGGCGGACCTGCTCATCATCGCGCTGGGGAGCTTCCCGACCGGACCCCACCCGTTCATCCGCGGAGTCGACGTCGACGACCACCTGCGCTCGGGTACACCAGGCATCTACGGCGCCGGCGGCGCCGCGACGCATCATGACGACCACCTCGGCACCTGGCGCATCGACCACTGGGCCGACGCGGCCGCGCAGGGCGCCCACGCGGCGGCCGCCCTGCTGCACGACCACCTCGACGGTGACGACCCCGGCCCGTACCGACCGCGCAGCCCGTACGGCGCGCTGATCCACGGCACGGCGATCTCCGGCATCGGCTACACCACCACCACGAACGAGCACATCTTCCCCGACGACACTCTTGTCATGCACATGGCGGGCGACACGATCGTCGGCGTCACCGGAGTCGACCAAGTCACCGCGGTGCATCAGAATGCGGCACGGCTGCACGAGGCGGCGGTATGAGCGCACCCACCCGGATCAGCCGCGCACGCGGCGGCTTCTGTCTCAGCGTCACCGGCACCGTGCTGCTGATGGCCGCGGCATCCGCACCCTCTCCCTTCTACCCTCAGCTCATCCAAGACCTGCAGCTGCCGCCGGTCGCCGCCACCGTCATCTTCGCCATCTACGCCATCCCCCTCCTGATCGCACTCCTCGTGCTCGGATCCGCGTCCGACCGGTTCGGGCGCCGCCGCGTCCTGGTCTTCGGAGCTCTCCTACTCGCTGCCAGCCTGCTGCTGTTCTGGGCAGCCGACTCCTTCACCGCACTGCTCGCCGCCCGCGCGCTGCAGGGGCTGGCGGCAGGACTGCTCATCCCCGCCATGAACGCAATGATGGTGGATTTCGAACCTGCCGGCCGGCCGGGGGCCGCCGCACTGGCCAACACCGCCGCCCCGATGGCCGGGCTCGGCATCGGGGCGATCTCCGCGGCAGGACTACTCGATCTGCATGGCATCGACGCCGGCACCGTCTTCCTGGTCCTGGCCGCCCTGTTCGTCCTGATTGCCGGAACCGCCGGGATCATCCCGGAACCGCACCACGCGCAGTTGCGTGATGAGCGCCGCACCCCGCGAAGGCGGGAGCGGATCTCCGCCCCGACCAGACGCGTCCTCTTCTCCGTCGTCCCGGCCGTGATCGCTGGATGGGTCACCAACGGGATGTTTCTCGCGCTGGGCACGGTGATCATCGCCACTCAGTTCGCGGCTCATACCCACGTCGAGGAAGCCCTGTCGATCCTCGTGCTGGCCGCGGCCGGAGTCGCCGCGGCGCTCCTGCTGCACCGCTCCCGCCCGCGACGCATCAGCCTGTTCGGCAGCGTCTCCCTAGGTCTGGGCACACTGTTCAGCGTGCTCGCCCTGTCCGTGCACAGCTTCCCCGGCTACCTCGCCAGCGTCGCGATCGTCGGGGCGGGCTTCGGCACCGCCTTCATGGGCGCGATGCGTACTCTGCTGCCGCACGTGGATCCCGAGCAGCGAGCGAGAGTCATGGCGGTCATCTACACGATCTCCTACCTCGCCATGTCCGTCCCCACCGTGCTGGCCGGACTCCTCGTGCCCCTGCTCACCCTCCCCGGTGCCGCGATCGCGCTCGGTGCGGTGGTCGTGCTGCTGAGCGGCACCGCCACCGTCGCCCGGCTACGGCTGACCGACCGTGCCGGTGCCGATTCAACATCTGTGTCTCCTCATCAGAAAGGAACCGTGAGATCATGACAGCTCCCACCTCCCGCCCACCGCTGCTGGTGACCAGGCGAGGCTTCCTCTCCCTCGGAGTGGGTGCCGTTGCCATCGCCGCTCTCGCCTCCTGCACGCCCGCCCCCGCCTGGGTGCCGCCCACTGGGGGCGCCGTTGACCGCACGGAGAAGGACCGGCGCAGCACCGGCCGCGTCGTCACCGCGAGCCTGACCGCTGCGGCCGCGACCCTGGACCTGGCTGGGAAGCCAGCCTCCACGTTCTCCTACGGCAGCATCCCCGGCCCCGTGATCCGCGTTCGCGCCGGCGACACCCTTCAGGCCACCGTCCGCAACGACCTTCCCTTCGACACGTCCGTGCACTGGCACGGGCTCGCGCTGCGCAACGACATGGACGGCGTCCCCCCGCTCACCCAGCAGCCCATCGCCGCCGACGACTCCTTCCGGTACGAGTTCATCGCTCCCGATCCGGGCACGCACTGGTTCCACCCGCACGTCGGCGCACAGCTGGACAGCGGCCTGTACGGCGTCGTGGTCGTCGAGGACCCGAACGAACCGCTCCGCTACGACGACGAGTGGGTCATCGTCCTCGACGATTGGCTCGACGGGGTCACCGCCACCCCCGACGAGGTGCTCGAGCAGCTGCGCAAGGGGATGGGGGACATGGGCGGGATGGAGGACATGTTCATGCGAATGGGCAACATGCTGATGGGCGCGAACTCCGACCTGCTCGGCGGTGACGCCGGCGACGTCTACTACCCGCACTACCTGATCAACGGCAAACCCGCCGCCGACCCCGCCCAGTTCACCGGCACCCCCGGGTCCCGGGTCCGGATCCGCCTGATCAACGCCGGCGGAGACACCGCCTTCCGGGTCGCGCTCGGCGGGCACCGCCTCACCGTCACCCACACCGACGGGTACCCCGTCGACCCGGTCGAGGTCGACAGCGTCCTGCTGGGGATGGGCGAACGCTACGACGTGCTCGTCACCCTCGGCGACGGGGTGTTCCCGTTCATCGCCGACGCCGAAGGCAAACGCGAACGCGGCTTCGCGCTCGTCCGCACCGGCGGCGGGCAGGCTCCGGCCGCGGACGTGCAGATCACCGAGCTGGGGGAGGGCTCCCAGGTGGCGACCGCCGAGCTGCTGGCCGCGGCCTCCGCGGTCACCCTCGGACGGCGTGACGTCGACCGCACGATCGCGCTGACCCTCACCGGCAGCATGGCCGCCTACGACTGGGGCTTCAACGGCCGCCAGTTCGACATGCACGACCCACTCCGCGACGCGCACCCGCTCACCGCGGGCGAACGGGTGCGGCTGACCGTCACCAACGACACCGACATGTGGCACCCGTTCCACCTGCACGGGCACACCTACCAGCACACCGGCGGCGGCCCCCGCAAAGACACCTCCATCGTGCTTCCCAAGCAAACGCTCGAGCTGGAGTTCGACGCCGACAATCCCGGACGGTGGATGGCCCACTGCCACAACATCTACCACGGCGAGGCCGGCATGATGACCGTCCTCGCCTACCGCCAATGAGGTAGCCCCGGACGGGAATAGCAGGCGGCACCCGCCTGTTGTGATACCCATACGGGGTATACGCTAGGGGAGTCCCAGGCGCACACCGTGCCGGACCGACGGCCATCCCGCCGTCGACCACCGACAGAAAGAACACCCGCCATGAGCCACGACCACGACCACCACCACGAGGCCCCCGCCGACGCGGACGATGTCGTCGTCTGTCCCGTGATGCCCGGCAGCACCGTCAGCAAGAGCGTCGCCGAAGCCCAGGGCCTGTACCGGGACTACGAAGGCGAGCGGTACTGGTTCTGCTGCGCCGCGTGCGGTCCGCTCTTCGACGCCGACCCCGAAAAGTACGTCAAGGCCGCCTGACGGCCAGCCCTTCGGGGCCCGAGAGCCGCCGTGTCCTCGGGCCCCACCATCAGCCATCAAGGAGCGAAATGTCCCCCCAGAAGGTTCTCGTCCTGGGTGCCGGCGCCGCCGGCACGTCCGCTGCCCGCGTTCTCGCGGGCTCGGATGCGGTGACCGTCACCCTGATCGGCCGCACCGACGAAACCCCCTACAACCGCACCCTCGTGAACAAGGGAGTCGCGATCGGCTTGCTGACTCCCGAACAGGCCGTCATCCCCGGCGTCGAAGCGCTCGGTGACACCGTCCTCGAGGTAGACACGGACACGAAGACGGTGCGGTTCGCGTCCGGCCGTGTCGAGGACTACGACGCACTCATTCTCGCCACCGGCAGTGTGCCACGCCTCCCCGGAGACAGCGTTCGCGGGGCCTCATCGGACCGAATCACCACGCTGCACTCTCTGGATGACGCCATCGCGGTCCGGAATCTTCTCACCGGCCTCGGACGGCCCGCGCAGGTGGTCATCTCCGGTGCCGGGCTTGTCGCCGCGGAGACCGCAACACTGCTGCGCGAACGTGGGCATCAGATCACCCTCCTCGCCCGCACACAGACCCCCGGTGCCACCGTGTTCGGCGACGAGCTCGCGCAGCGGCTGGCCACCGCGCACCAGCAGCACCTGGACACCGCATTCGGTCGCACGCTGACCGCGGTCCGTGAAACCGGCGACCGCCTCGAGCTGACATTCGATGACGGCACCGAGCTGCCCGCCGACCTGCTGATCGTGGCGCACGGCACCACCCCCACCGCACCGTCCCCCTGGGACGGGCCTGTGGCGGTCGACGACAGCCTGCGCGCCGCGGCCGCGCACGTCTACGCCGCCGGCGGTGTCGCCGTGCACGATGACCCCACCCTGGGCGTGTGGCGGATCGATCACTGGTCCGACGCGGCCGCGCAGGGCGAGCACGCCGCCCGCACCCTCCTCGCCGATCTCGGCGCGGGGGAGCAGCCCGGCAGCTACCAGCCCCGCGCCCCGTTCACCGCCACCGTCCACGGCGCGATGATCGCCGGGGCCGGACTGACCAGTGACCACACCAGCAGCCGCACGGAGAGCACCGACCCACTGGTGATCATTCAGCAGCGCGACGGTCTCCCGGTGGGTGTGCTCGGCTTGGACGCCGCCCCCGCCGTCTTCGGCTGGATGCCCAAGCTCTACACCCCCGCCGCTCCTGACGCGGAAGCCCTCGCCTCCACCGGGACCGGCACGGCAGACTCGAACAACCACACGGCACAGGGAACTTGACTGATGATCGACCCGCAGGCACGTTCAGAGGACCACCGCGACCTCCAGGCGATCGAGCACGCCCGTCGTGCGCTGGCCGAGGGAGCGAGTCAGCAGGTCTTCAACGGCGACCTGGCCCGTGCCGCTCGCATCCTGGTGCAGGTAAGCGCTCAATACGTCGCACAGGAAGCGGAGGTCACCAGGGATGAGCTGCGTGACTTCGAGAAGGGGGGAGACCGGATGTCTAGCGAGCAGCAAAGCCGGCTCCGCGCCGCGCTCGAGTCCCTAGGCGCCGAGTTTCTCCCTGACGACGGACCTGACGGCGGGTATGGCGTGCGGCTGAAGTTCGGCCGCTCCAAGATCTATTCGCTCGACCGCTGGGAAGGCGAAGGCGGCACGACAGCTCAGAACAGGGTGTGAGATCACACTCGTTCCCTTTGGACGATGAGGAGCAGACCATGACAGATCCCAACGCACACGACCACTCGCGCCACCAGAGCGCGGGGGGCGAAGCCCTCGCTGATGGGCATGAGGGGCACGGTGCCGCCACAACACAGACCCACGACGCGATGAGCTCAGCCCGCACCTCGAGCGCCGAGCACGCTGGGCACGCGGCCGGGATGGATCACGCTGGCCACAGCGCCCAGGGCGGACACACCGGCCACGGCGCTGAGATGGATCACGCTGGGCATGCGGGCGGGATGGACCACTCCGGGGGAGGCCATGGCGGTCACGCCGGGCACGGCGACCACGTCGGGCAGTTCCGGCGGCTGTTCTGGATCAACCTGATCATCGCCGTCCCCGTGGTGGCGTTCTCCCCGATGTTCGCGATGATCCTCGGCTACGAGGTCCCCGGCTGGGCACGGTTCATCGCCCCGGTGCTCGGCACCGTCATGTACGGGTGGGGCGGGTGGCCGTTCCTGACCGGCGCGGTCAGCGAGCTGCGCTCCCGCAAGCCCGGCATGATGCTGCTGATCGGCCTGGCGATCACGGTCGCGTTCTTCGCGTCCTGGGGTGCCACCCTCGGGCTGCTGCACCACGAGCTCGAGTTCTGGTGGGAGCTGGCGCTGCTGATCGTGATCATGCTGCTCGGTCACTGGATCGAGATGCGCTCCCTCGCACAGACCAGCTCCGCGCTGGACACCCTGGCCGCGCTGCTGCCCGATGAGGCCGAGCGGGTCGAAGGGGACCAGATCGTCAAGGTCTCACCCGCCGACCTGGCCGTCGGCGATGTCGTCGTGGTCCGCCCCGGCGGCAGCGTCCCCGCCGACGGCAAGATCGTCGACGGCCGCGCCGACATGGACGAGTCCATGGTCACCGGCGAGTCCCGCCCGGTCGCCCGCGGCACCGGCGACCCGGTCACCGCCGGCACCGTCGCCACCGACTCCGGCCTGCGGGTGGAGGTCACCGCCACCGGCGATGAAACCACCCTCGCCGGCATCCAGCGGCTGGTCACCGATGCGCAGAACTCCTCCTCCCGCGCGCAGCGGATCGCGGACCGTGCCGCGGCCCTGCTGTTCTGGTTCGCGCTGATCGCCGCCGCCATCACCGCGGTGGTGTGGACCCTCGTCGGCAACCCCGACGAAGCCGTCGTCCGCACCATCACCGTCCTGGTCATCGCCTGCCCCCACGCGCTGGGCCTCGCGATCCCCCTGGTGGTCTCCATCGCCACCGAGCGCGCCGCCCGCGGCGGGGTGCTGGTGAAGGACCGGCTCGCGCTGGAGAGCATGCGCACCGTCGACACCGTCCTGTTCGACAAGACCGGCACCCTCACCAAGGGTGAGCCCACCGTCTCCGCCGTGGAACCGGTCGGTGACCTGGACGCTGACCAGGTGCTCGCGATCGCCGCCGCCGCCGAAGCCGACAGTGAGCACCCGCTCGCCAAGGCCATCGTCCGCGCCGCGCAGGAGAAGAACCTCACCCTACCCAAGGCAACCGGGTTCACCTCCTCACCCGCGGTCGGCGTCACCGCCACCGTCGACGGTGCGGAGATCCGCGTCGGCGGACCCCGCCTGCTCGAAGAGGTCGGCGCCCGTGAGGTCGACCAGGCTGACAACTGGCGTGGCGAGGGCGCGATCATCCTGCACGTCACCCGCGACGGGAAAGTCATCGGCGGGCTCAAGCTCGCCGACGAGATCCGTCCCGAGTCCCGCGAAGCCGTCGAGGCGCTGCACAAGCTGGGCGTGCAGGTGGTCATGATCACCGGCGACGCCGAAGCCGTCGCGAACGCCGTCGGCACCGAGCTGGGCATCGACCGGGTGTTCGCGCACGTGCGCCCCGAGGACAAGTCCAGCAAGGTCGCCGAGCTGCAGAAGGAAGGCCGCAAGGTCGCCATGGTCGGAGACGGCGTCAACGACGCCCCCGCCCTCGCACAGGCCGACGTCGGCATCGCGATTGGCGCCGGCACGGACGTCGCGATCGCCTCCGCCGGAGTGATCCTCGCCAGCTCCGACCCCCGGTCGGTGCTGTCGGTGATCCAGCTCTCCCGCGCGGCGTACGGGAAGATGAAGCAGAATCTGTGGTGGGCTGCAGGCTACAACCTGATCTCCGTGCCGCTCGCCGCCGGCGTGCTCGCCCCGATCGGGTTCGTCCTTCCCATGTCGGTCGGCGCGATCCTGATGTCACTGTCCACCGTCGTGGTCGCCCTGAACGCGCAGCTACTGCGCCGAATCGACCTCACACCCGAAGCGAGCACCCGCGCGGTCCTCGACCGCTGACCGAAGGAACCGGCCATGTCCACACCCACCGTCGACACGACGCACACCACTCACGGGTACATCACCGACAAAGACAAGTACCTGAACCGGCTCAAGCGCATCGAGGGTCAGGCGCGCGGGATCTCGAAGATGGTCGATGACGAGAAGTACTGCATCGACATCCTCACCCAGATCAGCGCCCTCACCAGCGCCCTGCAGGCCGTCGCGATCGGGCTGCTCGACGATCACCTCAAGCACTGTGTGATCGACGCAGCCCGGATGGACGGCGACCAGGCCGAGCAGAAGATCAAGGAAGCCAGCGACGCGATCGCCCGTCTGGTCAGGTCCTAACCCGGACCAGACGGACGACCGTCCGGCCTCCCCCGCCCCGCGTCGGGCGGGAACCTGGTGCCTTGGCCGAGCGGCGAGGCAGCGGCCTGCAAAGCCGCCCAGACGGGTTCGACTCCCGTAGGCACCTCGAGGCGACCGACATGCTACCCGCGACGGAAGTGGGATGTCGGTCGAGGAGCAGGGTCCAGAGAGAGGAGCGCCATCGTGAGCGCAACCCGGGTCGTCAACGTCGCCATCAACGGGTACGGCGTCATCGGCAAACGCATCGCCGAGGCGGTCAGCCGCCCAGGACGACATGCTCCTGGTCGGCGTCGCCGACCTCACCACAGACTGGCGGGTCTGGCCGCTCGAACAGCTCGGCGTCCCGCTCTACGCAGCAGACCCCTCCCGCATCAACGCGATGCGCGACGCCGGGCTCACCCCCGCCGGCACGCTCGAGGACCTGCTCGGCGGCACCGATGTTGTCATCGACTGCACTCCGAAGGGCATCCCGGAGCGCAACATCCCGCGCTACCGTGCGCACGGCGTGAAGTTCATCGTGCAGGGCGGCGAGCAGCACCAGCTCACCGGCCACTCGTTCGTCGCTGACACCTCGTTCGACACCGCCATCGGCCGGGAGTCCACTCGCGTCGTCTCCTGCAACACCACCTCGATCGTGCGCACCCTCGGCGCCCTGCGACGGGCTGGTCTGCTGGCCAAGGCTCGCGGCACCCTGCTGCGCCGCGCGACCGACCCGTGGGAGAGCGACCGCGGCGGCATCATGAACACCCTCGTGCCGGAGGCGACGATCCCGAGCCATCAAGGGCCCGATGCCCAGGACGTCGACCCGGGCATCGACGTCGTGACGATGGCCGTCAAGGTCCCCGAGACTATCGCCCACCTGCACTACTGGTCGGTGCAGCTCACCCGCCCCGCCGAGAAACCGGAGATCCTCGGCGCCTTCGGCGCCTCCTCGAGGATCGCGCTGCTGCGCACAGCCGACGGGCTCGGCGCGCTCAACACCGTCAAGGAGCTCATGGCCGATCTCGGCCGACCGCACGAGAGCCTCTACGAGGTCGGGCTCTGGGAGGACATGCTCACCGTCACCGGCGACGAGCTGTACTACGCCTACATGGTCGACAACCAGGCGATCGTCATCCCGGAGAACATCGACGCGATCCGCGCGCTGACCGGCCTGAGCGACCACGCCGGCGACTCCATCGCGCGCACCGACGACACGCTCGGCATCCGAACCCGGCTCCGCTGAACGGGTGGGGGACTAGGGCGCGCCTGCCGCGCCCGGAGGCAGCATGACGATGCTGTCCTCATCGACAACGACGATCATGCCGTCGGCCGCGATCCCGACCGCCTGCACCTGACCCTCGACCATGCCGGACTCCCGCCACTGGTCCTCGTCGGCGGTCAGCAGCCAGACGCGCCCGTCCGTGGCTACACCGACCAGCGTCTCCCGATCCGGAGACGCGCCCACGGTGTAGAGCAGCGGAGCGTCCGGCCAGGCCGCGAACGACACGGCCCGGTCGGTGCTGAGCTGCAGCCCCGCGGGCGTGGCGGCGACCACCCTCCCGGTGGTGTCTACCGCGATCCCGGCGGTGTCCTCAAGGCGGGCGCCGGTGGGCGCCCAGCTGGTGCCGCCGTCGTCGCTGCGCAGCACGTCGCTGCCGTCGGTGGCGATGCCGTAGACGGTGTCGTCCGCGCCGGCGGCAAGGGCGTGGAAGTCCTTCTCGCCGGTGAATGCCACCGGCTCCCAGCTCAGGCCGCCGTCACTGCTGCGGATGATCCCAAGGTTAGGGCCGGGCAGGTTCGACGGAGTTTGCGGGCCGGGGTGCCCGGATGCGATCAGGGCCTGCGACGTGGCGGTGAGCCCCATCGCGTCGAAGCCTGTGTCGCCGATCTGGTCGCCGAGCTCGCCGGTCGATGACACGGGGTAGACGCCCTCGTGCGTGCCCAACAGGAGCTGGTCCGACGCCGGGGCGACCACGACGGCGTGCACATGCGCGGGCAGCCCGCTGGGCTGCTCCGTCGGGGTGTCGGGCGTCGCCGCGCAGCCGACGAGCGTCACGGCGGTCGCGAGAGCGCCGGCGGCGCCCAGGACGATGCGATTGCGGAAGTGCACCACGCACTCCTTCCACGAGTCAGGGTGGGGGCGCCGCGGGGGCGGCCCCCACCGGGGACGGGTCAGAGCTGCGTGAGCAGTTCCTGCATGGTGGTGATCTCCGCGGACTGGGTATCCACGACCGCCTGAGCGAGCTTCTTCGCGTCGGCGTTCTTCCCGTCCTGCAGCTCGGTCTCGGCCATCTGGATCGCGCCCTTGTGGTGCTCGATCATCTGCTCGAGGAACATCTTGGCGGCGGCCGGTCCGGTCGCGGCCTTGAGGGCGGCCATCTCGTCCTCCGACATCATCCCGTCTTCGCCCATGTCCATACCGCTCATGTCCATGCTGTCGCTGGAGACACCCCAGTCGTCGAGCCAGCCCTGCATCGTGTCGATCTCGGGCTGCTGGGCGTCCTTGATCTGCTGCGCCAGGTCCAGTACCTGCTGGTCGACGTCGCTCTTGGCGAGGATCATGTCGCTCATCTCGACCGCCTGCTGGTGGTGCGGGATCATCATCATCGCGAACATCGAATCGGCCATGTTGAAGTCCGCCTCTGCGGACTCCGACGGCGACGCGGACGAACCGCCATCACCCATGCCGGGCATGCCCGGCATGGAGCCGCCGTTGTCGGCGCAGCCCGCGAGGAGCAGCGCGCCGGCCAGGGGAACGGCGACCAGCGCCGTCGTACGAATCTTCTTCATCATCAGTCAGTCCTTCTTCGTGGGTGTACGTGAGTGCCCGTCTGCGGGCAGGATGGCGTATCCCGGCGGGCTGCCGGGTTTCGTCCGCTCACGTACGACTGATCGACAACTCCACGAGTGAGGGCGGCTTGCTGGGTTGTGGCACGTGCGGCCGCAACCCGCGAAGGCGAAGATCCGGGACGCGTACCCGCCATGACGTAGACAGCGGCACCAGGATCAGCAGCAGCGACCCCAGCAGAGCCAGCACGCACACCATCATCGCGGCGTCGTGGCCTTCGCCGCCGCCGCACCCCACGCAGGGGTTCGACTGCTCATGCCCGCCCCCTACGCCGCTCGCCGGGGAGACAGCCACGCCGGATTCGGGCGAGCCGTGCTCGGTCATCGCCGTCATCCCGGCCGTCGGCATCGGGTCGCTGTGCCCCACGGACAGCGTGTGCATCCCCATCAGACCGAGGATCACCATCGCGGCCAGACATGCCACGATCAGCCACCGCACCGGTTGCGGCCGCCGGATCCAGATCTGGGAAGGGGCGAGCATCATCCCCAGGATACCCGCCGCGGCTTACCGTACCCCCGGATGGTACGCCTCCTCGGGATGCGGCCTACGCTGCGCACGCCGCTGGCTGCGCGCCATGAGCAGACCGCTGAGGCCGAGGGAGATCAGCCCTCCCCACAACAGCACGCCGGACACGGTTGCCCCGAGGAGCACACCGGGTGTGCTGCCGGTGCGCAATGGCACGTCCGCGGTCATCGTCCCCGAGTCGCCGGCGGGCAGTGAGGCGACCGTGGTGCCGTCGGGGCGGATGATCTGGCTGGTCCCGACGGTGGAGACGTTCACCACGCTGCGGCCGGTCTCGATCGCCCGCATCCGCGCGAAGGCGAGTTGCTGCAGGTTCTCGTCGGTGCCACGGAAGTCGGCGTTGTTGGTCTGAAACACCAGCACCTGCGCCCCGGCGGTCACGCTCTCCGTGATCACCTCGTCGTAGATGACGTCGAAGCAGATCGCCAGCCCGACGGGAATCTCGTCGACGAACGCCATCGGGATGTCGGTGCCGCGCGTGTATTCCCGTTGGATCAGGCCGACCAGGTCGGGGGCCAGAGCGTTGTAGAACGCCCTGTCCGGCACGTACTCCCCGAACGGGACCGGGTGCCGTTTCGCATGCGTCTGCACCTGATCCCGGCTGGGGGCGGGGGAGATCCTCGGATCCCACAGGAACGAGGTGTTGTAGAGCCGGTCGTCGACGCCGGTCGCGGCGTTGGCGAGCAGCGGGGCGCCCGCACGCTGACTGATCGTGGTGAGCACGCCAGCGAGGGAGGCGCTGCGGAACGGGTCGGCGTCCAGACCTTCCGGCCACACCAGCAGGTCAAGATTCTCATCGAACAGGTCCTCGGTGGCCGCCGCCTGCGCGTCGGCGATCGCCCCAGGCCGGCGGTCGTCGAAGTATCCGGACGGACCGTTGCCCTGGACCGCGCCGATCCGCATCGACCCCGCGGAGGTGGTGGGGAAGGCCGGCACCAGCAGCAGGATGCCGATGATGGTGACCGGCAGCATCGCCGACCATGGTCTGCGCCAGCTGTGGGTGCGGACCCCTTCGACGGCGATCGCGACGGTGAGCACCATCAGGAAGCTCAGCCCGCTGACACCGACCCAGGACGACAGCTCCACGGTGGGACTCTCGGACTGGGTCATCCCCAGGCGCGCCCACGGCAACCCGCCGTACGGCCAGGCCCCGAGGGCTACCTCACGGCCGGTCCACAGCGCGGCGATCAGCCCGGGAAGCAGGACCAGCCGACCGACCGGGCCGGGTGCGATGCGCGGCAGCCACCGGTACGCCAGGGTGAGCGTGATCATCCCGACCGCCGTCAGAGAGCCCTCCACCACGGTCAGCGCCAGCCAGGGGATCGGGCCGAGGTAACGGGAGGTCCACAGCACCAGCAGCGAGAAGAACACCAGGCCGAACACCAGCCCGACCGTGAGGGCCCCGGACACGCTGCGGCCGATCAAGGTCAGCAGCATGAGCCCGGTGGCGAGGAACGCCGCCGGCCAGAACCCGACATCGGGGTAGGCGAGATCCATCACGATCCCTGCCACTGCCGCGGCCGGCAGCGCAGCCCACAGCGGCAACAGCGGCCGCACGCGCGGCGCAGGGCTGCGGGATCCGAGACCGGGGGAGCGGTGCACCTCCGGCTGCGCCCCTCCCGACGGCGGGGTCTGCGGTGCCCTGATCATGTGACCCAGCGGCGGGCGTGTGCGAGCGGGGCCGGTTCCTGTGGCACGTGTCGGTGTCATTTCTGCGGCGATGGGGAGGGGGTCTCGGCGGGCGCGCGGTCCGGCAGGTAGGGGGAGAGCTCGGGCTCGGGGTGACGTCGGCTCTGGATGAGGAACAGGGCCAGGCCGCCGGCGGCGACCAGCATGGCGGCGAGCATGTTGATCTTCAGCCCGGCCACCTCGAACTCGGTCGGGTCAAGCCGGAACGACTCGAACCAAGCCCGACCAGTCCCGTAGATGATGAGATACATGCCCAGGGCCTTGCCCCATCGCAGCGGGGTCTTCCGTTCGATCAGCAAGATGGCTGCGGCACCGGCGAGGTTCCACAGCATCTCGTACAGGAACAGCGGGTGAAAGAGCGTGTCAGGTGGCAGGCCTGGCGGAAACGCCGGACTGGACGGGTCGATCTGCAACCCCCAGGGTAGGTCCGTCGGGGTGCCGAACAGCTCCTGGTTGAAGTAGTTCCCGAACCGGCCGATCGCCTGCGCGATCAGCAGCCCCGGGACGAGCGCGTCGGCGAACGACAGAAACCGCAAGCCGGCACGGCGACAGGCGATGAAGGCGCCGACGCTACCGAACATGATGGCGCCGAAGATCGCGAGCCCGCCCTCCCACACGTAGAACACCCGCCACAGATCGGCGCCCGGGTAGAAGTAGTCTCCCGGGTGGGTGACGACGTGATAGAGCCGGCCGCCGATGATCCCCACGGGCACGGCCCAAAGCGCGACGTCGATGACGATGCCTCGTTCCGCCCCCCGCTGGCGGAGCCTCCTCGAGGTGAGCCATGTGGCGACGATGATGCCGGCGATGATGAACAGCGCATAGAACCGGATCGTGAACGGGCCCAGTGAGAACCCGGTGATGCCCGGGCTGGGAATCGACGACAGGATCACGGTCGTAACTCCGTGATACGAGCCGGGTCGAGGCAGAGGGCGGGGTCGGTCATGGGGTGCTCCTCACGGGCGGTTGATGATGTGTCTGGCGATGGCTGCGGCATCCCGCCACACCCCGGCCAACGTGTTCGTGTTGCGGCGGGAACTGTAGGCAGGGAATCCTGCGACGAACAGGCCCGGCAAAGCAGTCAGGGCACGGCGTGACCGCTCGGTGCGTACATCTTCCGGCAGCCAGTCATCCCCCGGCTCGTACCCGGTCGCGAGGATCACGGACCCGACACGGGCGGGCCCGGCGGCGCCAGCGAAAGTCACGGTGGCACCGTCCGTCCCGGTCACGGCGGGTGCCAGCGTGATCCCGGATCGTCGGAGATCCTGATAGCTATCCCCGAAGACCGGTTCCGGGGGCTGCTCTCGCGTGGCCCCTGCGAACAGCCCGGGGGGTCCCGAGGGATACCTGGCCACGGGGCGGTGTCGTCTGGGGGTCCGGGTGGCCAGCGTCACCGTGTGGGAGCCGGCGAGCTCACGGGCGAGTTCGCAGCCGCTATTCCCGCCGCCGACGATCAGCACGTCGCCGGCAGGAACCTGTCGGGGGAAGTGGTAGTCGCTGCTGTGGATCACCAGGCCCGGCGGCTTGAGCTTCGCCGCCCATTCCGGAAGGCGAGGACGGGCAGCGGCCCCGGTGGCGCAGACGATGTTGCGGGTCTGGATTTCGCCCTCCGTGGTGGCGAGAATCAACGCGGTGCCCGAGCCGCGATAGCGCACGTCGAGTGCGCGCACGCCCCACACGGGTTTCACTCCGAGCCCGGCCTGCACGCCTTCCAGATAGTCGAGGATCTCATCGGCCCGCGGATGCCGCCGCCGATCTCCCGGGACGGGCTGAACCGGCAACCCGCTACGCCGCGCGTCGCTGAGCAGCACCATCGAGTGCCACCGGCTGGCCCAGCTGCGGTGCCCCTCGGGGGCGGCGTCGATCACCACGAAATCCTGCTGCGGCCGTAGCCCCTCCGCGATGAGCGCCGCCGCGACGGCCAGCCCGGCCTGCCCGGCACCGACGATGATCGCCCGGCGATGCGAGAGACCGGCCCCCGTCATCGCACACCCCGACGGGACTGCTCGAGCACCATCACCCGCATGCGGCGTGCAGGTGGGCCTGCGGTCACGGCGGCGACGGGAACCGCCCTCAAAGGGACATTCATGGAACACTCCAAACCTGAAACGGCACATCACTGACACCGCCGGTGACGGCGGGTGAAGGGCGCTGCCCTGCGGGCAGCGGGCCGGGAATCAGGTTCGGGAGATCGACAGCTGGGTGAGAGAAGGAGGCGAGGACAGGCTCGGGGGGAGCGCCCACCGGGGCAACGATGCACGGATGGGCCGAGAGGTGAGCAGACAGGCCCGCCGGGCGCGGAAGACGACCACCCGCACGAGAACGAACACCAGGAAGGTGCAGAGCACCCCGATCATGCAGGACGCCGCCCCGAGCATCCCGTCATCGTTGATCGCCGCTGCGGCACCCGAGCCGATGTCGGGGCCATGCTCCGCGGCCCCGGTGGTGGTGCTCACCGTGTCCGCGGTGCCGGGAATCTCCCCCTCGGCGTGAGCTGTCGACCAGCCGCCGACCAGGAGAGCAAGCGCCAGCCCGAGCGTCGCGATGATCTTGATCATCAAGCGCTGCTCGCCACGGCGGAGAGTTTCCCGCGGGTGCAGCGTCGGCGTCATAATGGCGCCCACTTTAGCAATGCAGGTTAGGGGCTGACTGTGCGGAGAAAGGGGGCTGCCCTCCGCATGCCGCGAATGCTCGCAGCATGGCGGCTGAGCCGATCCCGGAGACGCATCAGGTGGTCTGTTACCCTCTGCACAAGATCAGTTCTTCCAGGTGATGAGGTTCATCCTCCACCGATCGAGGCAGCAAGATGCGCGTGACAGCGAGGACGACCCGGCCGCATACCGGTGTCCTGCTGTGCCTCATCGTCGCCGCCGTCGCGATCCTCCTCGCACACATCCTGCCCGGTGCCGTGTCGACGATCGGCGCGGATGCGGCGGCCCCGGCGACGGTGTCGGTCGCCGTCTCGTCGCCGGCAGGGCCGACGATCTCCGGGACGGATACCGGCTCGGATGCCTGCATGCTCCCCTGCGATGTGTCGGTGACGGACTCGACCTGCCCGTCCGCGCTCGCCTCCGATGCGGGGCCGGTGGCGGTGCCTGCTGCGGCATTCGTCCCGGCCGAGATGCTGGACGTCCTGGCCCCCCAGGTGGGGGAGCCGTCCACCCGCGGCCCGGGGATAACCCTGCAGTCTCTCTGCATCAGCCGGACGTGAGCCTGAGCGGTTCGCGCGGCGCTTCTTCCTAGCAACCCGCGAACCATCCCGACGTCGCCCCCTCTATGGGGTTGTGTTTCCGCGCGCCTGGCGCCCCTGCGACACGGGACGTCGCGGCTGCCCTGTCGCATCTTCCGCTCAGAAGTCACGGAGATCTCATGTCTTTGCCGTTCGCCCGTCAGGCGGCGTTCCTCGCCGCCCCCGTTCTCGCCGCGATCCTGCTGTCCGGGTGCGCGGCACAGCCCTCGGGGCTGGAAGGGCTCGCGTCACAACGCCAACCCACCTCCGCGTTGGACGACCGGATCGCCGAGTTGCCGCCGAAGGCCCGTGAGGAGGCGATCGACTTCGGGGGGCCGCTCGACACCGGTGGCGACTACACGTCGTCGACGTCGACCGGCCGGGTCGTGGTGGTCAACTTCTGGTACGCGGCCTGCCCGCCCTGCCGAGTGGAGGCGCCCCTGCTGTCCGCGGCGGCCGCGAAGTACGCGGCCGAGCCCGTCGACTTCATCGGCGTCAACGTGCGTGATTCCGCGGACACGGCACGCAGCTTCGAGCGGGAGTTCGACATCCCGTACCCGTCGATTCTCGACCAGGGCAGCGGTGCGGTGCAGCTCGCTTTCCGGGGCAAGATCGCCCCGAACGCCGTGCCCACCACCCTCGTCCTCGACCGCACCGGGCGCGTGGCCGCGCGTGTGGTGGGGCAGCTGCCCGACCAGGCCATCCTGGATGCGCTGGTGGACCGGGTCGTCGCGGAGTGAGACGGGGCAGCTCACGATGACGACGAAGACCGGCGACACCGAGGCGACCTCCGTGAGAGGGGTCGCGTCACCGAAGCTGTCTCTGGGAGGGTGGGCTCGTTGGGCGTGGCGTCAGCTGACGTCGATGAACACCGCCCTGGTGCTTCTTCTGCTGCTTGCCGTTGCGGCCATCCCGGGGTCGCTGGTTCCGCAGCGCAGCGCGGACCCCAACGGCGTCGCTCAGTACTTCACCCGCGACCCGAACGGGGCGCGGGTACTGGACATGTTCTCCGCGTTCGATGTCTACACCTCGCCCTGGTTCTCCGCGATCTACCTGCTGCTGATGGTCTCGCTGATTGGATGCCTCGTCCCCCGCATCCGCTACCACGTGCGCGCGTTGACCGCGCCACCACCGCGCACCCCCACGAATATGGATCGCCTGCCCGTTCATGTGACAGCACGCTCCGACGCGGCCCTCACGGATCTGCACGCCACCGCATGGAGCACCCTGCGGAGCTTCCGATACCGGGTGCACGCCTACCCCGGCGACCACGGTCAGCTGTCGCTCGCCGCCGAGCGGGGCTACCTTCGCGAGACCGGCAACATCCTCTTCCATGTGGCGATCACCGTCGCGATCATCGCCCTCGCCGTGGGCAGCGGGCTCCGCCACACCGGCCAGCGGGTGCTCGTGGAGGGCCAGTCGTTCACCAACACCCGGCTCGCCTACGACACCTACACGGCGGGCCCCCTGGTCAGCGACGACAGTCTCACCCCGTTCGCGCTCACCCTCGACAAGCTCACCGTCACCTACGTCACCGACAACCCGGCCGCGTTCGGGATGCCTCGCGGGTACGACGCCCGGGTGTCGGTGACCCGGCCAGACGACACGGCCACACCGGGCACCGCCAACATTCGGGTCAACGAGCCGCTCGACATCAACGGCACCAACATCTACCTGCTGGGAAACGGCTACGCGCCCCGCATCATCGTGAAGGACCCTCGGGGCAACGTCGTCTTCGACGACATGATCCCGTTCCTGCCGCAGGACGCCAACCTGACCAGCCTCGGCGTCGTGAAGGTTCCCGACGGTCTTCGCGAGCAGATCGGGATGACCGGATTCCTCTACCCGACACCGGTGACGACCCGAAGCGGGGCCGCCGCGTCCGCCCTGCCGATCCTGACCGATCCGGTCGTCACACTGAACGTCTACAGCGGAGACCTGGGACTGGACAACACCACGGCCTCCAACGCGTACCGGTTGGACACCTCGAAGATGACCCAGCTGGCAGGACCGGGGGCGCCCGCCGCCGCCCTCACGCTCACCCCGGGCGTCTCGCAGCAGCTCCCCGACGGCCTGGGCAGCATCGAGATCTCCGAGATCCGCCGGTTCGCCTCGTTCGAGCTCACCTCCGACCCGATCCAGGGTGTCGTTCTCGCCGCCGCCCTGACCGCCCTGGCGGGCGTGCTGGCGGCACTGTTCGTGCCGCGCAGACGGATCTGGGTGCGATTCACCCCCACCGCCGGCACCACCCGGATCGACGTGGCAGGCCTGGCCCGCGGGCACGACCCGGGCCTGGAAGCCGCTGTCCGCGACCTCACCGCCAGGATCATCCCCCCACCGCCCCCGCAGGAGAAGGACACATGAACACCTACCTCGACTCTCTCTCTCAGGTTGCCCTGTACTCCGCGATCGCCCTCTACGTCGCCGCGCTGATCAGCTACCTCCTGGCGGCCACGGCACGCCTATCCCGCCCGGCCCCACGCGCTCACGTCGACGCCGCGCAGGCCAGCAGTGTCGGGTCCGTCACGACGCTGACCCGCCCCGCCGTGGCACGGGCACGCTCCGTGCCGCAACGCGCCGGGTATGCGCTGACCGTGATCGGGGTCGTGTTCCACCTGGCCGCTCTCGGGTTGCGGGCGGCCGCGGCGGGACGGATCCCGTGGGCGAACATGTACGAGTTCTCCGTCACCGGTGTGCTGTTCCTGATCCTGTTGTTCCTCGTCGTGGCTCGGCGGGTGCGGTACGTCACCGTGCTCGGGGTCGCGGTCCTCGGTGGCGCGACCCTGCTGATGGGGGCGGCGGCCGCCCTGTTCTATGTCCCCGCGATCCCGCTGCCCCCGGCGTTGCAGTCGGCGTGGCTGATCATCCATGTGCTCGTGGCACTGCTCGCCACCGCATTCTTCAGCCTGTCCTGCCTGGCCAGCATCGCGCAGTTGTGGAGCGCGCGGACTGTCCCGAACACACCCACGACGGGTCGGCTGCGGCGGCTGCTGCCCCCGCCTGAGGACCTCGAGCGGTTCACTTACCGGCTCATCATCATCGGCTTCATCCTGTGGACGTTCACCCTGATCGCCGGGGCGATCTGGGCGCAACGCGCATGGGGCCGGTTCTGGGGGTGGGACGTCAAAGAGGTGTGGACCTTCATCATCTGGGTGATCTACGCGGCATACATCCACGCGAAGGCCACCCGCGGATGGTCCGGACGAGCCGCGGCCTGGCTGGCGATCATCGGCTACACCGCGGTGATCTTCAACTTCGGCATCGTCAACGTCTTCTTCAAGGGCCTGCACTCCTACTCCGGGCTGTGACCTGCCGGAACGAACCACGACACCCATCAAGGAGCGACATGAGCAAGAAGACCACCCCATCCCGCGAAGGCACCCCCGATCCGTCGGAAACCCAACGGCTCTGGAGACGCCACCGCCGCCTAGTGCATGCAGGCCAGGCGCTGCTGGGCCTGGGCGCCCTGGTGGTGATCTCCCACTGGCTGGCGCATCTGGACGTGCTGGGGATCGGACAGCCACCAGGATGGCTCGACCTGGCCGCCGGCTATCCGATGGGAGCGCTGCTTCTGATGGCCGGCGCGATCATGGCCGGCCGCCGCCGCCCCGGTTCCGGAACCCGCACATGACCGACCCGATCGGCACCGGCGCGCTGTGGATCGCGTTACCGTTGGCGGCAGCCGCCGGTGCCCTCTCCTTCGCGTCGCCCTGCGTCCTGCCCCTCGTGCCGGGCTACCTCGGACTCATCACCGGGAACACCGTGCACAGATCACGCTGGGCACCCGTGGTCGGGGCAGTGCTGTTCGTCCTGGGGTTCGCCGGACTCTTCGTCCTGTACGGCGCCGCGTTCGGATCCGCCGGGGCCTGGCTGATCCAATGGCAGTCGATCGTGACCCGTGTCCTCGGGCTGGTCGTGCTGGGCATGGGCTTGACCTTCATCGGCGTCTTCCGTCCGCTGCAACGCACCCTGAAGTGGTCCCCGCCGGCACGGCCCGGTCTGGCGACCGCCCCTCTGGTCGGTGTGGCCTTCGGGCTGGGGTGGACGCCGTGTCTGGGGCCCACCCTCGCGTCGATCTCGGCGTTGAGCATGACCACCGCCTCCGCAGCGCGCGGGGCCATCCTCACCGCAAGCTACGCCATCGGGCTCGGGCTCCCGTTCATCCTCCTCGCGGCGGGATTCAGTTGGGCCGCGGCCGCGGTGACGATCCTGCGGGCACACATCCGTGTCATCAACATCACCGGCGGGGTGGCCCTGGTGCTGGTCGGGATCCTCATGGCCAGCGGGATCTGGGAGACCTTGATCTCCGCCCTGCAGACCCTCATCGGCGGGGTCACGCTGCCCCTGTGACCCGTGCCGATGGTCTTGCGGGATACCAGTGACTATTCGACGGTCGACCAGGCGACGTCGACGAGGCAGAGTCCGTCGTCCGTCTCCTGGTAGAACACGTCGCCCGGGAACTCCACCCCGGAGGCGACCCGGTCGGGAGGAAGCGACAGGGTTGATGCTCCATTCTGGGGTGAGCGGGGCCTGATCGGGCCGGTACTCGGCGACAAAGCGTTCCGGTTCCTCAGCGGACAGGCCCGCCCAGTCTTCCGGCTCCCGCAACTCAGGGTCATGGTCCGCACACGCGAACGACTCACCCTCTCCGACCGCAGCTGCCGCGATAAGTTCCTCCGTCGTCGCGATCACCTCAGCGCCGGCCGCGCCCCAGATCACCGTGTCTATAAGCACCCCGACAGCGTGGTCGCGGGCACCATGACACAACCCGCGACGGCGAAGAACCGGCGCGTTCGTCTCCCCATCGCCCCAGCCTAACTACCTGGCCTCGATATACCCTGCGGGGGTACGCTATGAGGAGGGATATTCGGGTTCGAGCCGCTCCGCGCTCGGCGCGCAGCGGAGGGAACATCATGCTGATCCAACCCATCGACTACTTCCTGGTCGGCTGGTTCGTCCTGGTGGCGATCAGCACCGTCTGGGTCGGCGTCGACCAGTTCCGCAACAACCCCGAGCCCACCGTGATGAAGTGGGGCTTCATCCTCGTCACCCTCTACCTCGGGCCCGTCGGTGCGCTGCTGTACGTCCTGGCGGACAAGGAGCCACGGCCGGGGGAGCACGAGGAGTTCACCAAGCCGCTGTGGAAGCAGGGCATCGGATCGACCATCCACTGCGTGGCCGGAGACGCGACGGGCATCATCGCCGCCGCGGTGATCGTCTCCACCTTGGGCCTGCCGATGTGGCTGGATCTGATCATCGAGTACATCGCCGGCTTCGCGTTCGGGCTGTTCATCTTCCAGGCCCTGTTCATGAAGAACATGATGGGCGGCACCTACTGGCAGAACGTGCGCCGCTCGTTCCTGCCGGAGTTCATCAGCATGAACTTCATGATGGCCGGGATGGCGCCGGTGATGTCGCTGCTGATGATGGGCCGCGACATGCGGGCCATGGTCCCCACCGAACTGATCTTCTGGGGTGTGATGTCCGTCGGCGTCGCCGCCGGCTTCGCGCTGGCCTACCCCTCCAACGTGTGGATGGTGAAGAAGGGCATCAAGCACGGGCTGATGACCCAACGCAAGGAGCCGGCCACCGATCCGCAGACCGAACACGCCGGGCACGCGGCGATGGCCGCCGGATCCGGGGCGGGGCGTGACGAGGCGCAGCCGCCGTCCGAGCATGAGCAGCATCAGCCCCGCGGGACGAGTAAGGTCACCGTCCCGCAGCTGACCGTCGTCGCCTCGTTCGCGACGATCGCACTGATCGTGGGCATGGTCGCCCCCGCCAACGCGGTCAACATGACCCTCAGCGCCGAAGACGTCGGCGGTCTGATCATGCCGCCGGGCATGGTCATGACCCGCGACACTCCCGCCGAGGCAATGGAGGACATGGCCGCGGTCGACCCGCGGGACGTCACCAGCTCCTACGACGTGGACACCCGCGGGGACGAGGTCCTCGAGCCTTCCCGGATCGAGGACGGCGTGAAGATCTACGAGCTCACCGTCTCCCTGATCCGATGGGAGATCCTCCCCGGTGTCGCCGTCGACGCATATGCGTACAACGGACAGGTGCCTGGGCCCCGGCTGAACTTCACCCAAGGCGACCGGATCCGCATCGACGTCACCAACAAGCTCGACGAGACCACCACCGTGCACTGGCACGGCCTGGACGTCCCCAACGAGATGGACGGCCCCGCCGGCATCACCCAGGACCCGATCCAGCCCGGTGCCACGTACAGCTACGAGTACACCGTCAAGCAATGGGGCACCTTCTTCTACCACTCCCACGACCACGCCGACCGGCAGCAGGCGCTCGGCCTGTACGGGGCACTCATCATCGACCCGGCCGACCCGTCCCAGCAGCCCGCGGCGGATCACGACTACACGATCCAGCTGCAGGAATGGCTCAACAGAGAAGGCCTGACCTACCCGGCGATGCCGATGGAAGGAGGAATGCCGAACTACTTCACCATCAACGGGAAGGCGTACCCGGCCACCGAAACCATCGACATGAAAATCGGCGAGACCCTCAAGGTCCGCTTCATCGGCTCCAACACCGTCGGCATCCACCCGATGCACATCCACGGCGGCCCGTTCACCGTCGTCGCCCGCGACGGCGAAGCCCTCGCCGAAGACCAACAATTCAAAGCCGACACCATCAACATCGGGCCCGGTCAACGCTACGACGTGATCTGGAACGCGCTCGAGCCCGGCAAATGGCTCATCCACTGCCACATCAACCACCACACCACCAACAACAACGTCGAGACCGACGGCGCCGGCGGGCTCACCATGATCATCAACGTCACCGAGTAGACCCCCGATGACCTATGTGATCGCACTGCCCTGCGTGGACGTCACCGACCGCGCCTGCTTAGACGAGTGCCCGGTGGACTGCATCTACGAGGGCGACCGGATGCTCTACATCCACCCCGACGAATGCGTCGACTGTGGCGCCTGCGAACCCGTCTGCCCAGTCGAGGCGATCTACTACGAAGACGACCTCCCCGACGAGTGGGCGGACTACTACACCGTCAACGTCGAGTTCTTCACCGAGCTCGGCTCACCCGGCGGTGCCGCCAAGACCGGCGTCCTCGGCGTCGACCACCCCACCGTCGCTGCCCTCCCGCTGCAACATCCCCGAGGACTCGGATGATCGGGTCCCCGATCGCTGGAAAGGATCATCATGCACGTGCTTCTCACCGGCTCGACCGGGTTCATCGGCTCGGCCGTCCTCGCCGCAGCGCGAGGGAACGGGCACGAGGTCACCGCGCTCGTCCGCAGTGAGGACGGTGCCGCCCGAGCCCGCGCGGTGGGCGCTCGCCCGGTCCTCGGGGATATGCGCGATCACGGCCTGATCGCACGGCTCGCGGGCGATGCTGAGGCGGTGGTCCACACGGCCAGCCCGGGCGATGCGACCAGCCGGGACGCCGAGGTCGAGTTCGCTGACGCAGTGCTGGCGGGGTTCGGCGATCGCGAGGCCGTGTTCGTCCGCACCGGCGGCATCTGGATCCACGGTCCCGGCGCGAACCTCACCGAGGACACCCCGCACAACCCACCCTCGCTGGTGGCCTGGCGGTCGGAGATCGACGAACGCATCCTCGCCACCCCCGGCATCCGCGCGATCCTCGTAGAGCCGGCGATCGTGTACGGACACGGCGACGGCATCCCCAACACCGTCACCCGCGCCGATGACACCGGAACCCCGCCCGGCGTGCAGCTCGTCGGCGACGGCTCCCAGCATTGGGGCACCGTGCACGTCGACGACCTCGCGGACCTCTACGTGCTCGCGCTCGAGCAGGCCCCGCACGGCTCGGTCTACCTCGCCGCGAGCGGCCAGAACCCCACCGTGCGCGAGCTCGGGGAAGCCGCGAGCCGCACCCGCGGGCTCGACGGCCAGGTCACGCCCGAGTCCGCCGAGGCGACCATCGCGCGCCTCGGCGCCTTCGGGGAGGCGCTGCTGCTGGACCAGCAGGCCAGCGGAGCGCGCGCCCGCAGCAGGCTCGGATGGTCCCCCACCCGTCCGAGCCTGCTGGCAGAGATCGAGGACGGTCGCTACACCGACTGACACGCCCGTCCGCGGCCGTGACGATCAGGTGCTGCCGGTGACGGCCTGCAACCCCAGGCTGGTCACGCTCACCACGACCCACAGCGAGCCGCCGAGCAGCAGCGGCCGCCAGCCGGCGCGGCGCATCGCCGCGAGATCCACCGACAGCCCGATCGCGGAGAGGGCGACCGCGATCAGATATCCCGCTGCCGCCGACAGCGGCGGGTGCGCCGCAGCGGGCACCAGGCCGAGCGAGTTAAGCACGGCCATCAGCACGAACCCGACGAGGAACCACGGGACCAGCCGCACCACGTCCCAGAGCCCCCGCGCCGCCGGGCGCGGCACGCCGGGCGATCGGTCGCGGCGTCGCGTCACCGCGGCAAGCACCAGGGTGATTGGGATGATCGCCAGCGTCCGCACGAGCTTGACCACGATCGCGTGGTCCGTGGCGACCGGCCCGTAAGCCGCCGCGGCGGCGACAACCGAAGAGGTGTCATTGACCGCCGTGCCGGCGAACAGTCCGAAGCCGGCCTGGCTCATCCCCAGCAGATGCCCGACCAGCGGGAAGATGAGCACCGCGGCGATGTTGAACGCGAAAATCGTGCTGACCGAGTACGCGACATCGGCTGCCGCAGCTCCGATCACCGGCGCGGTCGCGGCGATCGCCGACGCCCCGCACACCCCGGTCCCCACACCGATCAGCACCGTCGTGTCCCCGCCGACACGCAGGGCGCGACCGAGAGCCCAGGCGGCGGCGAGACCGACCGCGAGGGTCCCCACCGTCACCGGTAGCCCGGCGACGCCGACGCGGGCGACGTCGAGAACCGACAACTGCGTACCCAGCAGCACGACAGAGGTCTGCAGCACCCGTTTCGCGGCGAAGTCGATCCCCGGCCGCACCCGTGCCCCAGGCCGGCGCACCGCGCCGATCGCCGCGCCGATCAGCAGCCCGGGAACCGCTGCCCCCACCAGCGGGACGAGCGATCCGATCACCGTCGCGGCTGCGGCGATCGCCGCAGCCAGCCCCAATCCCGGCGCCAGGCGCCGGACGGCCGCAAGGAAACGGAGAAGAGGAGAACCGGTCACGGCATCGACTCTGGCCGCTCACCGTCACCGGGGAAACGAACCGGAGCCGGGGTGGGTACAAGATGGACTTGTGGCATCGAATCCGACAGCACCCAGCGCCGAGCTGCTGCGCACGCTCGTCGAGGTCGGCCACACCGGCAGCATCGCCGGTGCGGCCCGCGTGCTCGGCCTCACCCAGCAGGCCGTATCCGGCCGAATCCGCTCGCTGGAAGACGCGATCGGCGTATCCGTACTCCACCGCGGCATCAGCGGTTCCACGCTCACCGACGCCGGCGCCCTGATCACGAGCTGGGCCGGGGACGTACTCGCTGCACATGACCGCCTCGCAGCCGGACTACTGACTCTCACCGCGACCCACCCGGCGCGGCTGCGCGTCGCGGCGAGCCAGACCATCGCTGAAGTCCTGCTTCCGGGCTGGCTGGTCCGGCTCCGCGACGCGGAGCAGAGCGCGGGACGCCCGCCCACGGCGGTCGACCTGCTCACGGAGAACAGCGCGGGCGTCATCGACAAGGTCCGGCGCGGCGAGGTGGAGTTGGGCTTCATCGAGACCCCCGTGCTCCCGACCGGCCTGCAGTTGGATGACCTCGGCGTCGACGAGCTCGCCGTCCTCGTCGCCCCCACTCACCCCTGGGCGCAATGGGAGAGGCCGGTCCGACTGGACGAGCTCGCCGCTGCGCGACTCGTCACCCGCGAACCGGGCAGCGGCACTCGGGACGCGCTCGAGCACATCATCCACGAACGCCTCGACCGAGATCCCGCACCGGCCCAGCTCGAGCTGGCCACCCCGGCGGCCGTGCGCTCGGCGATCCGTGCCGGCACTGCGCCAGGCGTGCTCAGCCGTCAGGTCGTTCGCGACGACCTCGTGCTCGGCCGGCTCGTCCTCGTTCCGACGGACGGCGAGCCGCTGACCCGCCCCCTGACCGCGGTGCGCCGCCACCGGATTCCCGGCAGCGTCGCTGAGCAGCTCGTAGCGATCGCCTCGTGAATGATGCTGCCTCCGGAGACGGCGTTACTCGTGCCGGACGAGGGCCGATTCGTCCTCGGTGAGGTGGGCGGTCTCGACCTGGAACGTGGAGTGCTGGATCGACACCGGGAAGTGCCCGGCCACGCATTCGCGGACCTCGTGCAACACCTCCGCGGCGTGCCCATCGGTGAAGCACTCATCCTCGACCACGATGTGGGCGGTCAGGGTGGGCAGACCCGTCGCGACCGTCGACGCGTGCAGGTCGTGGACATCGGTGACGTGCTCGAGCTCGAGGATGTGGCGGCGCACCTCGTCCAGGTCCAGACCGGCAGGGGTGAACTCCATCAGCACCCGGGTGGTGTCGCGCATCAGGATGATCGCGCGCGGCACGATCAGCGCCGCGATCAAGAGGCCCGCCACCGCGTCGGCCTGCTGGAAACCGGTCGTGGCGATCACGATCGCGGCCACGATCACTCCGAGGGAGCCGAGTGCATCGTTGATCACCTCCAGGAACGCGGCGCGCATGTTGAAGTTCGCGCCGCGGCTCGACGACAGGATCACGATCGCGACGACATTCGCGGCAAGGCCCACGATGCCGAACACGAGCATCTCGCCGGCGGCAACCTCCGGCGGCTCGAACAGACGCCGGACGCCCTCGATGGCGGCGTAGGTGCCGACCACCAGCAGCAGCGCGGCCTGCCCGAGCGCGGCGATCACCTCGATCCGCCGGAACCCCCAGGTCCGCTTCGGGTTGGCCGGCCGCAGCATCAGGGTCGCCGCGATCAGCGCAACCAGCAGTCCGGATGCGTCGGTGATCGCGTGGGCGGTGTCCGTCAGCAGCGCCAGGCTGCCGGTGACGACGGACCCGATCGCCTGCGCGACCACGATCGTCGCCGTCAGACCAAACGCGACCCACAGACGTGCCCGGTGATCCCCGGGCGCTCCCGCTTCGGTCGCTGGCGCACCGTGATTGTGACCCGCACCCATGCCTACTCCTCGACTTGGTCAGTGACCAACACTCTTGGTCGGTGACCAAGCTACTACAATGTTGGTCAGTGACCAACTCCGGAGGAGAAACCTGTGGCCGACCGACTGTCCCGCCGCGACGTCATCCACGCCGCCCTGCTCCTGCTCGATCGCGACGGAGCGGACGCCATCACCCTCCGCGGGATCGCCCGACACCTTGACGTCCACCTCAACTCGGTGTCGCTGCAGGTGGGGAGCAAGGCGCGCCTGCTCGACCTGATGGCCGACGCTATCCTCGGGGAGCTCTCCTTCGACGACCTCCCGCACCCGCCGATCGACCGGGTCAAGGAGATCTTCCGCCGCTACCGTCAGGTCCTGTTGAATCACCGCGACGGCGCGCACCTCGTCTCGGGCACGCGGGTCTCCGAGACCAACACCCTGCGCCTGGGGGAGGCGGTGATCGCCGCTCTGCTCGATGCCGGCGTCGACCCCGACCTCGCCGTCACCACCTTCTGGAGCCTCAACTACCTCGTGGTCGGCCTCGTCCACGAGGAACAGACCACCCCGGAGGACGGCGCCCACCGCTTCGAGCAGGAACTTGCCTCGCATTCGTTCCCCGCCCTCACCAGCATCCGCGCACTCTTCCTCGGCGACAACGTCACCGCACATCTCGAATTCGGCATGGACGCCCTCCTGCACCGCGCCCGACACCTCGACTGAGCATCACCGGCAGCTGCCGGCCGCGGTCTCCGTATGAAATAATCTGCGTATGGATGCAGATAACAAGACATGCGGTCGGGACCCCGACAGTCTCTACGTCGAGCTCGCTGTCGAGGTCTTCACGATGCTCGCCGACGCCACCCGCGTGCGGATCATCCTTGCGCTGGAGGGGGCGGGGGAGCTGTCCGTGAACCACATCGCCGACATCGTCGACAAGTCGCCGGCTGCCGTCTCCCAGCACCTGGCCAAGCTGCGGCTGGCTCGCATGGTCACGACCCGGCAAGACGGCACCCGCGTGTTCTACGCCCTCGCCGACGAACACGCCCGCCAGCTCGTCACGGACGCGATCTTCCAAGCAGAGCACTCCCTCGGCGGCACCGTTCCGCATCACCACACCGAAGCCGACACCACCCGACCCGAGTCGTCATGATCACCGTCCTGCGCAACGGGACGTACCGGGCGCTGTTCTTCGCTCAGGTCATCGCCCTGGTCGGCACCGGGCTGCTCACCGTGGCGCTCGGGCTGCTGGCGTTCGAGATCGCCGGTGACGCTGCCGGATCGGTGCTCGGCACCGCGCTGACGATCAAGATGATCGCCTACGTCGGCGTCGCACCCCTGGTCGCAGCGCTCGTAGACCGGCTCCCCAAGAAGGCCGTTCTGGTCGGCGCCGACGCGGTCCGACTCGCGATCGCGCTCACCCTGCCCTTCGTCCAGGACACCTGGCAGATCTACCTGCTCGTGTTCGTGCTGCAATCCGCGTCCGCGACGTTCACCCCCGCGTTCCAATCGCTCATCCCGAGCGTGCTGCCCGACCCCCAGCAGTACACCCGTGCGCTCGCGCTCTCCCGCCTCGCCTACGACCTGGACTCGATCCTCAGCCCCGTCATCGCTGCAGCCCTGCTCACCGTGATCAGCTACAACAACCTGTTCATCGGCACCGCGCTCGGCTTCGCCGCCTCCGCCACCCTCGTCCTCATCGCCCGCCTCCCCGCCCACACCCCGGACGCGACCACCAGCACCTTCTGGGAACGGCTGCCCACCGGCCTACGCGTCTTCGCCCGCACCCCCACCCTCCGCTTCCTGATGGCCGCCAACATCGTCGTCGCAGCCGGCACCGCGATCGTCCTGGTCAACTCCGTCGTCTACGCCAAGGGCGTGTTCGACCTCGACGACGCCGCGCTCGCCCTCGCACTCGGCGCGTACGGTGTCGGATCGCTCATCGTCGCGCTGAACGTTCCCTGGATCGTGGACAGAATCGGGGTGCTCCGCACCATGAGCATCGGTGCATGGCTCCTCGTCGCCGCCATGGTCGCCGCGGTCACCGTGACGGTCGTCGCCGTATCGACGGGGGAGGGATGGTGGGCACTGCTCGCCACCTGGGCGCTCCTCGGAGCCAGCACCTCACTGATCAACACCCCCTCATCGCGGCTCCTCGCCGCCGCATCCACCCCCGCCAACCGCAACCTGGTCTACACCGCCCAATTCGCCCTCTCCCACGGCTGCTTCCTGATCAGCTACCCGATCGCCGGATGGCTCGGCGCCATCGGCCTGCCTATCGCCGCCATCGCGCTCCTCGGACTCGCGATCCTCGGCGCGATCGCAGTCACAGTCCTGCGCCGGCCCGCCCTGGCCTTCGCGAACGGAGTCGAGACAGCCGCGCAGGGGAGGAGTGTCGGACCCTCGTCGTAGGGTTCCGATCATGGACCTGCTCAACGCGCTCATCGTCACAGCGGGGGTGTGCGTCACCGGGTTGGTCGCATGGAGCTACACCCGCACTACCCGTGCACGATACCGCGCCAGAGAGGCCCAAATAGCCACTCAACTGCTATCCGCACGGGGCAAGGAACAGCACCCCGTCACCCCAGAGATCAGACAGGCGCGGCAACGCCTCGAGCACACCGCGCGCCGCGCCACCACAGAGTTCACTCGCCTCGTACTCGATGATGGGCCACCCTGGTGGCCTCTCGTCCCCGTTGGCGCCTACGGCGCGATGCTCGTCGGCGCAGTCCCGTTCGCCTCGAGTGCCGGAGCGGAGGCCGTGTACATCGTCGGGGCTGCGACCTGCACGATCTACACGGCCTCGGCGCTCTGGATCAAGCACCGACGCACTCAACGCCTCAAGTCCGCGGCCTCGTAGACAGGGAGCCGTTCCTAACGTGGCTCCCTGTCTACGGTGGAACCATGACAGACCTGGTGCCCGATGACTACGCTGCCACGCTCGAGGCGCTCAAGCAGCAGGTGCACGCCGCGCGCTACCAGGCGCAGCGGCGAGTGAACACCGAGCTGATGCGGCTGTACTGGCGCATCGGCAGCACGATCGTCGACCGCCAGCTGCAGGAGGCGTGGGGAGCCAAGGTGATCGACCGGCTCGCCGCGGATCTGCGCGCGGAGTTCCCGTCGATGAAGGGGTTCTCGCGAGCGAATCTCTTCTACATGCGACGGGTCGCAGAGGCATGGCCGGAGGAAGAGCTATTCGTCCAGCAGGCTGCTGGACAATTGCCGTGGACGCACCTCACCCTGATCCTCGACAAGGTCGACGACCACGGGCTGCGGGACTGGTACGCCGCGAAAGCCGCTCATCACGGGTGGACTCGCGCGGTGCTCACGCACCAGCTGGCGACCAGGCTCCACGAGCGTGAGGCAGCTGCGCCGACCAACTTCGCCGGCGCGCTCGAGCGCGTCGACTCCGAGCTCGCTCAGGAGATCACGAAGGACCCCTACGCGCTCGAGTTCCTTGCCGTCGACGGCGACGCCTCCGAGCGTGAGCTCGAGCAGCGCATGGTCGATCGGATCCTCGACACCATGCGCGAGCTCGGCCCCGGTCTCGCGTTCGTCGGCCGCCAGGTGCACTTCGACATCGGCGGCGATGACTTCTACGTCGACCTGCTGTTCTTCCACGTGGAGCAGCTGCGCTACGTGGTCGTCGAGCTCAAGGTCACGAAGTTCGATCCGCGCGACGCCGGGCAGCTCGGCTTCTACGTCGCCGTCGTCGACGACCGCATCCGGATCCGCGACAAGCACCAGCCGACCATCGGCATCCTGCTCGTCGCGGACAAGAGCGACACCGTCGTCCGCTACGCCCTCGCCGGATCCAACCAGCCGATGGCCGTGAGCCGCTACCAGCTCACCCCGGAGGCTCAGAAGGCGCTGCCCGATGAGCAGGCGATCACGCGGGCCTTCGCCGACGAGCTCGCGCGGGAAGCCGATCGCGACGTCGACGAGTAGGGGAGACGTTGGACGCCGCGCTGGACTCTGAGGGGAACCCGGTCACGATCGACCAGGTCCGCGGTCTCGCCGTGCTCCCGGATCTCTGGTGCCCGGGTGAACTGCGCGACGGCTCGGAGTGCGGCGCCAAGGTGTGGGCGACGTCGCTGCAGAGCACGAAACGTGCCGCGGCGTTCGCCGCTCACCATGGCGAAGGGTGCGACGAGGGATCGGAACGCTCGAGGGACCGCCCGGGCGACGCCGGCCACGAGCACCCACAGGGCACCAGGCCTGTCCGGTGGCGGATGCGCCTCGGCATCGCAGAGTCTTCCACCGGCCCGGACGGGCGTCGACGTCCAGACTCGAAGCGGCCCGGCCAGCTGACCCGCCGATACCGCACTGAGCCGAGCCAGCAGGAGGCGGACAGCGCCGACCAGCGCTCGTTCTCGACGATGCTGGTCAACCTGATCGCCGACACGATGCCGGCCGGCCTCGAGCTCGTCCTCGGCACCCAGGATCCGGTGCCGGCCGATCAGGTCATCGTGCACGCACACGACGCGGCGATCGCCACACGGCTCGACACGGATCTCATCATCTGGGGGAGGGTCGCCGGCTACACGCGCACGCAGTGGGACGGGCTCATGCTGCGCCTCGTCGACGCGGCCAACCAGGTAGCGATCCTCGTCGACAAGAAGAACCTCGCACGCCTGCAGATCACGGACGCAGGCACGCTCGTCGGCCGGCACGTGATCGCCTACGGCCGCTACACCCTCCCGGAGGGCTCCCGACGGCCGCACGTGCGCGCCGCGCACGCCTCGGTGGCGTTCAACCCGCGGGTGATGCGTCGACGCCGCTGAGCGAGCGTCTGTGGCCGGTGAGAGGATCAGGGCATGTGCGGGCGCTTCGCGATGGACAAGAAGACCGACGAGCTGATCCGGGAGTTCGTCGCCGATGGCGGCCGCGCCGAGGACTGGGCAGGCAGCTACTCGATCGCGCCCACACAGGCGGCGCCGATCGTCCGCGAGCGACTCGTCGACGATGTCGTCGAGCGTGAGCTCGAGCTCGCCCGGTGGGACTGGGACAGGCCTGCCAGCCGGCCGAAGGTGCCGATCATCAACGCCCGGATGGAGAAGGTGTGTATACCGAACTAAGCCGCTCTCCTGTCGGTCCTCGGTGCGATGCTCGATCAGATGGAGAAGCGAACTCGCGTCGGCGCCGTGCTGGCCCTCGATGACCCTCCCTTCTGGGCTGTCATCGATGGTGATGGCGAGGTCATCGCGGCAGTCTCGGACTTCATGCTCGACTTCTGGGCACGTGGGAACGCTGAATCGAGCTGCCGGTCGTACGCGTACGGGCTGTTGAGATGGTTTCGTCATCTCGCACTTGAGCGCGAGAACTGGGAACGTGCAGCACGTGAAACAGTGCGCGACTTCGTGCTCGCCTGTCGCCAACCTTCGGCTCTGAGCGCTCGGCCGCTCTCGCCTCGGACGCTGAATCACAACCTCGCCGTGATCTCGGCCTTCTACGACTATCAGCTTGCGCAACAGCGCGGTCCGATCATCAATCCCGTACCTGCGCGCCGTGCCCAGAGCGGCCAGCGGCTGAACGCTCACCACAACCCTGAACTGGCGTTCCGACGTGACCGTCGGGCCGACTTTCGTCAGAAGGTCCCGAAGACGGCGCCTCGACTGATCGTGGAGTCGCGCGTCGCCGAGATCCTTCAAACCATCAACAATGCGCGGGATCGCGCGCTCGTCGAGTTCTACCTCTCCAGCGCCGCCCGCCCTTCAGAGCTGCTCGGCATGACTCTCGAAGACGTCGACCCGGGGTCCCAGCGCATCACTGTTGAGCGGAAGGGCTCTCGCGCAAAGCAGGCGCTGCCAGCCTCGTCCAACGCGTTCCTGTGGCTGCGGCTGTACCAAGAGTCGCTGCCGCCCGATTTACTCGCGAAGGGCAACCCGGTGTGGTGGACGAATCGACGCCCGTATCGGCCGTTCGGGTATGACGCTGCCAGAGCGATGTTCAACAGGGTCGGCCTCGAGATAGATGCGAAGTTGCGCCTTCACGGCCTTCGGCACACTGCAGCGGTGCGGATGTCCAACGACCCCGCTCTGACACTCAGCGACATCCAACGCATTCTCGGCCACCTGCATCTGTCCACGACCCAGGAGTACCTCCAACAGCATGACGACGACGTCATCGAGCGCGTCGCTCAGCACCTTCTGGCGCGGTCAGAGCCTAAGCCCACGCCGGAGGCTCCGGGGTTGACCTACGACAGCTCCGATCTTGACGAACTTCTGGGGGACGCATCATGGTGAAAGACCTCATCGAGACGGAAGACCCGATCGAAGCGCCGCTTACAGCGCCGCAACTCCGTCGACATCGACAGCCGTCCCGAGGACGATCACGCCCCGGCGTGTTCCTCAACGCCGCGATTCCTCACACGCCGTACGACGATGGAATCCGGAGCGACTATCGCCCGATCGTTCAGATCTTCATCGATACGCTGATGACCTTCCCCGGCGAGACTTGGCAACGGCGCTGGGACGCCAGCGGGGTCGAGAACTTGCCGAGCTTGACCTGGTACGACGCCTTCCCCGGCCTCAACGACGTCGCTCGCGAGCTCCGCACGAGTCCAGGCGTAGCGGTGTCGATCTTCATTCGCCTCGACGCACTTCGACCGAGTGCAGAGTTCCTGAACCGGGTAGGTCGCATCCGCCTCAACGGCTTCTCGCCATGGTCGCTCGAAGGTTTCCCCACGGATGCTGCACGAGACACGTTGCGAGCGGTCCTCATCCTCCAGGCGGCGACGGGCAAACATCTGAGAGAGATCACGGCGGACGACGTCGTGGCTTTCGCCGCGGTTGCCCGCAAACCCATCCGCCGCGGGCTCGCAGACGCACTCGAGATCCTGAAACAGCTCGGCATTGTTCCGCTGGCCCTGCCGCCTCTTCGGCAGCTCGCGAAGCCGCCGAGGCCGGACGCCGCGGCGATGGTCGCGAGGAACAAGATCGAGCCGCCCGCCGTCGCAGAGATGTTCGCACGTTACCTCAAGTCTCGAGCACCAAGCGTGGACTACCCCACTCTGCAGGCGATGTCGACCGAGCTGCTCCGGAACTTCTGGATGGAGATCCGCTCGCGCAATCCCGAGCAAGCCGACCTGCGCATCGCGCCAGACATCGCAGAGTGGTGGAAAACCGAATCGGTCGGACGCCTGAAAAACCGCTACCGCACCCTGTTCGCAGTGCGCGCGATGTACCTCGACATCGCGGTGTGGGCTACCCATGACGCCTACTGGGCGACCTGGTCGACCGCGAGCATCGTGACTCAGATCGACACCGCAGGCCACCAGAAGCATAGACGGCGAGTGATCGCAGCTCACCACCAGCGCGTCCGCAAGATCGCCCCTAGCGTCCCGAAGCTCCTGGCTGCCATCGACGCAGACCTCGAGCATCAGGAGTCACTTCTGCTCGCGGCGACCGCGGCCCCTCTCGGAGAGCGATTCGAATGGGCTGGACGAGCGTACCTTCGTGAAACGGGTGCGGGTCCCGGGGTGTCCATGACGGCAGTTCCGATTCTGGATCTCGCGACCGACACCCGCATCCTCCAGGCACGGATCGCGGAGCGAGCATTCTGGTCCTGGGCGATCGTCCATGTCATGCACGAGACCGGCATGCGGCAGGAAGAAGTCTCGGAGCTCACGGCAACCGCCTTGTTCACCTACGAAGCATCGACAGGTGAGAAGATGCTCTTGCTACAGGTTGTCCCGTCGAAATCCGATCGAGAACGCGTGCTCCTCGTTTCACCCGAACTCGCACACGTTCTCGCTCGCCTCAGGCAAAGAGCGCGCGGCGATGAACGTCAGGTCCCGCTCGTGATCCGCTACGACTCGCTCGAGCGAGAGTTCTCCCCACCGTTGCCATTTCTGTTTCAGTGGAAAGACGGCGATATACGGCGGGTGTTCTCCCCTGCGGCATTCAAGAACTTCGTCGCATACGCCGTGCGAGCGGCGGGCCTCGACAGCCCTGAGACTCGTCTGACTGCGCACGATTTCAGGCGACTGTTTGCGACGGACGCGCTGCGATCCGGGCTCCCCGTGCACATCCTCGCCAAGGTGATGGGGCACTTGAACATCTCCACCACCCAGGGCTACGCGGCGGTCTTCGACGAAGACGTTGCCCGGCATTTCCGGCAGTTCGTCGATCGCCGCCGGTCGCTGAGGCCAGCGGAGGACTACCGCGACCCATCGCCGACTGAGCTCGAGGAGTTCCACGCGCACTTCTCCAAGCGCAAGGTCGAACTCGGATCCTGCTCACGCGGCTACGGAACCCCCTGTATTCATGAGCACGCGTGCATCCGCTGCCCGATGCTCCGCCCCGACCCGGCGCAACGTCACCGCCTCGAGACCATCCTCGCGAATCTGCACGAGCGACGCGCGGAGGCCAAGCGCATGGGGTGGCTCGGCGAACTCGAGGGAATCGAGATCAGCATCCGGGCAGCGGAGGAGAAGCTGGGACAGATGAGTCAGATAGTCCGGCTGACCCTCGAACGACGTCGTCCGGACGGTGAAAACCCCACGCCTTGACCCCACGCGGTTCATGGACAGATCTTCAGCCGCAAACGGTACACCACCCGTTTCGGTGCGTTTGGGTTTCGGCAGGGGGTTACGGCGCGTCGAGCCTCGGCGTGTCGCATTTGCGGTAGGCAACTTCCATCAGCCCACCGAAATCGATCGTTTTCGGCGCGGTCTAGCTCGCAGAGCCGCCCCAAGGTTACATGATGGTCATCATTCGCTGTATAGTCACTACATGCTGACTATTGCCTCGCGTCTTGATGTGATGAACAGGCTCGGCCGCGCCATGGCCGATCCCACCCGTTCTCGCATCCTCATGTCTCTGCTCGACGGTCCGAGCTATCCGGCGGTGCTGTCGCGATCGCTGGAATTGTCACGGTCGAACGTGTCGAACCATCTCACTTGTCTTCGGGACTGTGGAATCGTCGTCGCAGAACCGGAAGGCCGCCAGACCCGTTACAAGATTTCCGACCCGCACCTGGCCGTCGCGCTCGTCGCGCTCGTCGACGCGACTCTGGCCGTCGACGAGCAGGCACCGTGCCTGGATGCCTCCTGCACGGTGCCCGGGTGCTGCGAGACGGGAGCCGCCGTATGAGCGCTCAACTGACTGACGCCCGGCGATCGAAGCTTCATCGCCGTGTCCGCTTCATCGTCGGGTTCACGATCTCTTACAACGTCATCGAAGCGATTGTGGCTATCTGGGCTGGCTCACTCGCGTCATCGGCCGCGCTGATCGGGTTTGGTCTGGATTCGGTCGTCGAAGTCCTATCCGCGGCGGCGATTGCCTGGCAGTTCACCCGAAAGGATCCCGAGCGCTGGGAGAAGGTCACTGTTCGCGCGATCGGCATTGCGTTTTTCGCTCTCGCGGCCTATGTCACAGTCGACGCGGTAATGGCTTTGATCAGCCAGGAAGGACCCGATCACAGCCCGCTCGGACTCGGGATCACTGCACTGAGCCTGATCATCATGCCGCTCCTCGCGTGGTTCGAAGTCCGCACCGGCAAGGAGCTCGACTCGAAAAGCGTGATGGCTGACGCCAAGCAGCTCATCCTGTGTATCTATCTCTCCGGCGCTGTGTTTATCGGCCTCGTCTTGAACTCACTGTTCGGCTGGTGGTGGGCTGATTCCGTCGCCGCGCTCGTCGTCGCATTCCTCGCAATCCGTGAGGGGATCGAAGCATGGCGCGGAGACGTTGAGTCCCCGTTCGAGGTGCTCGAAGACCTTGATGGTGACAATGATGACGACTGATCCCGGCAAGCGGTGAGGGTGTCCAACCGGTACACGTTTCCGGCGGCAAGCTAGGTCGACCGCGCCGCGGCTGCCGAAAACGATCGATTTCGGTGCCTCGTCGTGTATTAGAGGATTCCAACAGTTGGGTCTGCTGCACGGATAGGTGACAGGTTGTAGTCACGCAGCCAGTGCGGCTGGCGTGTTCTGTTCCGAGCTGTCAGAGGGTGTTGCAGATAGCGCACCTATGCGTGCATCTTCATCGTGCGAGGTATACGGGCTCTTCGCAGTTGAGGGTGTAGTCGAGGGCCAGCGGGTGGTTCGCGGATAGACGTCGAGGTCTTCCAGGATGGAAGTTCTCACACTGCCCGTCCGCCGGAAGACCTCGACTTGCACCACCCTACGTTCGCGACCCCTGACCTCACCACGTTCTGCCGCCTCGACGAGCTCGGCCTCGAAGCTGTCGGCCAGCTGCTCGAGCCCGACCGGG